>Ga0247611_10000040_pt1 | contig 238357 bp, 212 predicted proteins | sample 177DNAGHGhighgp2_FD_192422 | JGI IMG/M metagenome (GOLD analysis project Ga0247611, IMG submission 192422) | Sheep rumen microbial communities from Palmerston North, Manawatu-Wanganui, New Zealand - 1770 DNA GHGhigh gp2 | ecosystem: Host-associated > Mammals > Digestive system > Stomach >... | reverse complement strand
GTTCATTTTCAATAGTCCTTTTCTCGCCATGGCAAAGTTCAAACAAGTTTGACTTTGCTCATCTGGCTTAACGAAAAGGTTCATTTTCAATAGTCCTTTTCTCGCCATGGCAAAGTTCAAACAAGTTTGACTTTGCTCATCTGGCTTAACGAAAAGGTTCATTTTCAATAGTCCTTTTCTCGCCATGGCAAAGTTCAAACAAGTTTGACTTTGCTCATCTGGCTTAACGAAAAGGTTCATTTTCAATAGGCCTTTTTTGAGCCATGGCATAGTTCGAGTAAACTCGACCTCTGCTCATCTGGCTTTCAAAAAAGGTTTATTTTCAATAGTCCTTTTCTCGCCTCAGCATAACCCAAATAATTTTGGTTTCTGCTTTCGGCTTAACGAAAAGGTTCATTTTCAATAGGCCTTTTTTGAGCCATGGCATAGTTCGAGTAAACTCGACCTCTGCTCATCTGGCTTTCAAAAAAGGTTCGGTTTATCAGGGCAGCTGTAGCGGCGGTTAACCGACAGCGCCATAGTATCTCAACTTGTCTCCGTCCACGACCACCATGTTGAAAACGGTATGGTATCGTGTTCCATCGTGAAGTTTCACTTCGACGAGGACAGAGACGTTTTCTCCTATCTCGACTTTCTTCACCTTCATAGATGCAATATCGGTATAGTCAGGAGAGACAAATCCCAAGTCCACACCAGACTTTGAGACGACGTTTCCCCCGATAAACTCCGAGACGAACTGTGCGGTCCGTCCCTCAAGAAACGAGTCGTGCTGCGTCCGCACGTACTCTGGAGCGAAATAATTCAACGACCTTTTCAGATTGCCGGACATCACCTGACGGATGAACTCTCTGGTAATCTGCCTTGCCTCCGACTTCGTCGGCTCCCACGCCTGCGCCTGGAAGAAGAAAGCGCTCAGCATTAACCATAACACAACAACCCGTTTCATGTTTTTTCGAGGAAAGAATATTTCTGTTAATAGGTTTTAATACACAAAGATAATAAAGATTGAATTCAATCCTTCTTTTTTTATTTTGTACCTTTGCGGAATTATGACCTATCCAAGCTGGAGACTCCCATCCGGCTGGTTCTTTTTCATTAGCTTTTAAAACACAGAAATATGAAACACGAACTGCGCAGCAACACAACTACCCAAGGTCGCCGAATGGCCGGCGCACGTGCCCTATGGGTCGCAACAGGAATGAAACACGAACAGATTGGCAAACCGATCATTGCCATTGTCAATTCGTTCACACAATTCGTACCGGGACATACACATCTCCACGAGATCGGACAGATCGTCAAGAAGGAGATCGAGTCACTTGGCTGCTATGCTGCTGAATTCAACACCATAGCCATCGATGACGGCATCGCAATGGGTCACGACGGCATGCTGTATTCCCTCCCTTCCCGTGATATCATCGCTGACTCTGTCGAATACATGGTGAACGCCCACAAGGCCGATGCCATGATCTGCATCTCCAACTGTGACAAGGTGACTCCGGGTATGCTGATGGCTTCCATGCGATTGAATATCCCTACCGTATTCTGTTCAGGAGGTCCGATGGAGGCTGGAAAATGGAACGGGGAGAACGCTGACCTCATCACCGCCATGATCAAGGGTGCGGACCCTGAAATCACAGACCAGCAAATGGAAGAGATCGAGAATTGCGCCTGCCCGGGATGCGGTAGCTGCTCGGGTATGTTCACCGCCAATTCCATGAATTCACTGACCGAAGCCATCGGATTGTCCCTTCCCGGCAACGGCACTATTCTGGCCACCCACGCCAACCGCATACAGCTGTTCAAGGACGCAGCACGGCTGATCGTAAAGAATGCGCTCCGATACTACGAAGAGGGCGACGACTCCGTCCTGCCTCGTTCCATTGCCACACGCCAAGCCTTTCTCAACGCCATGGCCCTCGATATTGCAATGGGAGGAAGTACCAATACGATTCTGCACCTGCTGGCAGTAGCACAGGAAGCGGAGGTTGACTTCAAGATGTCGGACATCGACCAGTTGTCACGCCGAATCCCGTGCCTCTGCAAACTGGCACCGAACACCCAGAAGTACAGTGTTCAGGAATGCAACCGTGCCGGAGGTATCCTGGGTATCTTGGGCGAGCTTGCCAAAGGTGGCCTGATCGATCCGCAGGTCAAGCGCGCGGACGGGATGACTCTGGGCGAAGCGATCCGCAAATACGACATCACCCTTCCGTCTATCGACGAAGAGGCCAAACGTATCTACTTCAGCGCTCCGGGCGGTAAATTCAGCACGCAGATGGGTAGTCAGAACACCCAATGGCCTTCGCTGGACACCGACCGCGCCAACGGATGTATCCGCGACCTGGAGCATGCCTACACCAAAGACGGCGGTCTTGCCGTTCTGTTCGGCAACATCGCAAAGGACGGATGTGTGGTAAAGACAGCCGGAGTGGATCCTGCCATCTGGAAATTCAGCGGTCCTGCCAAAGTCTTTGACTCACAGGAAGCTGCCTGCGAAGGAATTCTGGGCGGTAAGATCAAGAGCGGCGACTGCGTCGTCATCACACACGAAGGACCGAAAGGAGGACCCGGCATGCAGGAGATGCTCTACCCTACCTCCTACATCAAGTCCATGCACCTTGGAAAGGAATGCGCCCTCATCACTGACGGACGCTTCTCCGGAGGTACGTCGGGACTTTCGATTGGGCATATCTCACCTGAAGCCGCTGCTGGTGGCAATATCGGAAAGATCAAAGACGGCGACATCATCGAAATAGACATTCCGAACCGCACCATCAATGTCCGCCTGTCGGAAGAAGAACTGAATGCACGACCACAACAGCCAGTCACACGCAACCGATGTGTCTCAAAGGCACTGCGTGCGTATGCACAAAGCGTAAGTTCAGCCGACAAGGGCGGAGTGCGCATGATAGACTGACCTACTCAACTCACCTCATAAAAAATCAATAATGAAGAAACAGATGACCGGCAGTTATGCCGTGTTGGAAAGCCTCAAGGCAGAAGGCGTTGACACTATTTTCGGTTACCCCGGTGGAGCCATCATTCCTATCTATGATGCTCTCTACGACTACGGCGAGATCTTCAACCATATCCTTGTCCGTCACGAACAGGCAGCGGCTCACGCAGCAGAAGGATATGCACGCGTGAGTGGCAAACCCGGAGTCGTTTTCGTCACTTCGGGTCCGGGAGCGACCAATACCATCACGGGTATTGCCGATGCCATGATGGACAGCACCCCTATCATTGTCATCTCGGCTCAGGTCGCCTCTCCTTTTTTAGGCACCGACGCATTTCAGGAGACAGACCTTCTGGGACTGACGCAGCCGATTACCAAATGGAGTTACCAGATCCGTAAGGCAGAAGACATTCCCGACGCCATTGCCCGCGCCTTCTACATTGCCTGCAACGGCCGTCCGGGTCCCGTTGTCCTGGACATCACGAAAGACGCCCTGCTCAACACGCTGGATTACCAATACAAGAAATGCGACTCCATCCGCAGTTATATTCCGGATCCAGAGCCAGAGGAAGAGGACATCGAACAGGCCGCCTGCATCATCAACTCCGCACAGAAACCTCTTGCCGTCATAGGTCAAGGAGTCCTCCTTGCCCATGCTGAAGAGGAGGTCAAGTCTCTGCTCGAGAAAGCACAGATTCCAGTTGCCTCGACCCTTTTGGGTCTCTCGGCACTGCCATCGGACTATCCTCTCTACAAAGGTATGGTCGGCATGCACGGCAACTTAGGGCCCAACATCAAGACCAACGAATGCGACGTGCTCATAGCCATCGGCATGCGATTCTCCGACCGTGTGACCGGCAATCTGAAAACCTATGCCAAACAGGCAAAGGTGATTCATTTCGACATTGATCCGAGCGAAATAGGCAAGAACGTCGTTCCGACCTTAGGCGTCCTGGGAAATGTAAAGGAAACGATCCCGCTGGTGACGGAGAAAGTAAAAAAAGCATCCCACGACGAATGGATTGCCTCGTTCGCCCCATTGGAGAAACGCGAATACGAACATGTGTACGTCAAGGAAGTGGAGCCATCCCAAGGTCCACTGCACATGGGTGAAGTGGTCCGACATGTTTCCGACCTGGCTGGCAGAGACGCCGTACTGGTAACCGATGTCGGTCAGAACCAGATGATGGGGTCGCGTTATTTCCGTTTCGGAAAGACGCGGAGCAACATCACCTCCGGCGGACTGGGGACCATGGGCTACGGCATACCGGCCGCGTTAGGAGCCAAGATAGGCGCCCCCGAACGACGCGTATGCCTGTTTCTGGGTGATGGCGGACTGCAGATGACCTTGGAGGAATTCGGCACCATCATGCAGGACTCCATAGGCGTGAAAATCATACTGCTCAACAACAACAAACTGGGCATGGTTCGCCAATGGCAGGAGCTATTCAACCACCAACGCTATTCGTTTACCGACATGGCCAATCCCGACTTCTGCAAAATCGCAGAGGCCTACGGTATCCGCACCGCGCGAGTGGAGAGAAGAGAGGATCTGGACAAGACCATTCAGGACATGTTCAGCGACGACAAAGCGTTCCTTCTCGTTGCCGAATGCGAACAGATGGGTATGGTGTACCCAATGACACCGGCAGGAGCCAACGTCACGGACGTCATGCTGGAGAAATAAGCGTTCAATTTCAATAGTCCTTTTCTCGCCATGGCAAAGTTCAAACAAGTTTGACTTTGCTCATCTGGCTTAACAAAAAGGTTCATAAGGAAGGTTCTCACGTACTCAGACCGGACGAAGAAAAAAACTTTCGTTCGAGGCCAAAAGAGAAAAAAGGACCATAGACAATAAAACATCTCACCATGGAGAATAACAATAAAACACTTTATACGATCACGGTTTTCTCGGAAAACCGCGTGGGATTGCTCAATCAAATAACGATTATCCTGAATCGGCGGCAACTCAACATTGAGACCCTTTCCGTCTCTCCTTCCGCACTGAAGGGTATTCACAAATTCACCATCACCACGTACAGCGACCACGAAACCATCGAAAAGGTTGTCAAGCAAATTGACAAGCGCATCGACATCCTGAAAGCCTACTACAACACGGATGACGAACTGGTCTATCAGGAGATTGCCCTCTACAAGATTGCCACCAAGCACATCCTTGAAAAAGGCTCGATCGAGTCGCTGATCCGCGACCACGACATCACCGTCCTGGAAATCACAGATAACGCCGTCGTTTTCCAGAAGACCGGTCTCTACGACGAAACGCAGAAACTCTTCGAGGACCTGAGCAAGACCGTCGGAGTGCTTCAGTTCATCCGTTCCGGACGCGTAGCCATCACCCGATCGAAAGTGGAGCGTCTCTCCGACATGCTCGCCGAACGCGAGAAGTCCATCGCACGCCGAAAGAACAATCAAACCGTCAAGGACACCACCCTCACCGACTGAAGCCATGCCATCTCTTGATCAAACCCAACTACTCGGACGCTTTCCGCTGATCATCGAACCTGCCAACTGCGACATCAACGGCACTGCTCCCCTACAGGATATCGTCTCACATCTTCTTCATGCCTCTACCGACCATGCTGAGGAGAACGGTTTCGGTTTCAGTTTCATGGAGACCATACAGAAAGCCTGGGTCGTTTCACGAATGGGGATCTACATCGAACGGGCACCGGTCCACGACGAACGCGTCATGCTCTATACATGGATTTCCAATGTGGACCACTATTTCACACAACGTAATTTTGCCATCCTGGACAAAGACGGAGCCTACATCGTTCGTGCTCAGGCATTCTGGGCTGCCATTGACTATAAGACCCGTCGTCCGGCAGACCTTCCCACCATCCAGAACGGGAAAATCACACGGATGATAGTCGATCGCGACCCGAACTTCCAGGTTCCGAAACTCTCCCGCATCCCGAGCGTGGACCTGCCTCCGGTACTGACCTACAGTCCGAAGTACGGCGATATCGACATCAACCACCATTTCAACTCAGCCAAACTGGTGGAACATGCCTTAAACCTCTACAGCGACGAACTACTCAGCAGTACGCACGTCCGGCAAATGGAAGTTGTGTTTCTATCGGAAGGCACCTATGGCATGAACATCCACTTCTGCAAGTCGCCGGATAATGTCGTAGACCTGAAGAACGCAGCTAATAACACGTCCATCTGCCGCATGCGTTTCGTCTTTGACGGGAAAGAATCATGACGAAAGACACTCGATCACGTCACGCCCGATAACACGGAAAGAAGATTATCTTTTTTTTTCGTCCGGAAGGGGGGCGGGAGATGTAGGATATATATTGTAAAAGCCAAGCGAGGATGCTCCATCAGGGACATCCTCGCTTGATATCTGTCAAACTCTGACTAAACAGAAACTCCTGTTTTTTAATCTGACACGTCGTAATCCCACAGATTCCTTTTGGGTGGCTGATGATAGGTTATGAGACCATCCATCGGGGACCGCACAACCGAGGCGACCTGAATCCCTTCCAGTGATGCCGCCTCTCGCAACTCGGACTCAAAGAGAAAGGCGATAGAGCCTATGAAATGTATCTCACTCTCGCGAAAGTGGTCATACTGGAATACGTTCCGCACGAAGAAAGAACGGAAGGATCCGACAATGAGTCGATGGATGGCCGGATGGTCCTTATGATTTTCAAGGTAATACGATAGGGAAGCCAGAAAACGATTAGGGAATGGCTTGCGATAGACTCCGTCCATGATCTCCGGTACCGTAAGCCCCGTCTCATCGAAGAACCGCTCTTCCAGTTCCTTCGACAGCTGGTGCTTCAACAAGTCCGCCACCAACAACTTACCCAACACCGCGCCACTGCCCTCGTCTCCGAGAATAAAGCCTAACGGAGAGACGTTCGAAATGATTTTCTCCCCGTCATAGTAGCAGGAGTTCGACCCTGTTCCTAAAATACAGGCAATACCGGCATTCCGTCCGAGCAACGCGCGCGCTGCTCCGTCCATGTCGCTGTGCACCTCTATTTTTATCCCGGGAAAAGAAATGGAGATTGCCTTGTAGACAGTCTCCTTCTTTTCAGGAAAAGCGCATCCCGCTCCGTAGAAGAAAATAGAGTCAATCTCATAGACGGGCAGTTTGCTATGAACGTTTGTGAACACCTCATCCGCAATCTGTACTTCCGTCTGATAAAACGGGTTGATGCCGTTCGTGTGTAGCTCTTTTATTTTGGTTTCGCTTTTCGGGTCGTACAGACACCAGTGAGTCTTTGTAGATCCGCTGTCAGCAATTAAGATCATAGCGTGTTTTTCTTATTTTCAACATATTCAATCCGATTCATTACGACCTTACACTAAAGAACCGGAGCCTGACTTTTTTTCGCTCCGACGTACATGAGAGAAAGGGAATCCGTTTATTTTCAATAGACCTTTTTTGAGCCATGGCATAGTTCGAGTAAACTCGACCTCTGCTCATCTGGCTTTCAAAAAAGGTTCAATTTCATTAGTCCTTTTTTCGCCATGGCAAAGTTCAAACAAGTTTGACTTTGCTCATCTGGCTTAACGAAAAGGTTCATTTTCAATAGGCCTTTTCTCGCCATGGCAAAGTTCAAACAAGTTTGACTTTGCTCATCTGGCTTAACGAAAAGGTTGGATTCCTTTTCCGTACAGGACGGAGCGTTATCGGCCGCAAACGAAAGAATCGCATAATAATGCATAAAGTAAAAGAAAAAACAGCGATAACGCAAAAAATCATCCGCATTTTTTTTGTAGCTTTACACATCAGCATTCCACTCTGTTCCTTTTACGCAGGCTATTTTTTTACTGCCATCTCCTTCACCCATCGTCTAAGTATATTATAAACAGCTCTCTGAAAAACCATAACCATGAAAAACGTTGAACTTATCGTCCTTCCGAAACTCTGTTCCTCCCAAAAACTTCGCCAGAGAGTCGAGACTCTCGGCAACGGCTATGTGCTGCTGGTGACAAAGGAGATCCATCTCATCCAATGGGGTCAGAATGCCATTCGGCGGATGGTGCAGGTGATGGAAGACACCCATGCCGCATTTCTCTATAGTGACTACCAGACCATCACAGAGGGCCAGGACATGCCAGAGCCTCATCCTACCATCGATTATCAGAAGGGGAGCCTCCGTGACGATTTCGACTTCGGAGCCGTAAAGATGGTCGATGCCGCCAAACTCAAGCGGGCCGTACGGGAATCGGAAAGTAACTTTCAGTATGCTGCCCTGTACGATGCGCGACTGCGCCTGACCCGAATGGGACAAGCCTTCCACCTCAATGAAATCCTATACACGGAAAGCGAAGAAGACACGAGGGCCAGCGGAGAGAAACAGTTCGACTACGTCAATCCACGCAATGCAGAAGTACAGAAGGAGATGGAGAGAGCCTGCACCGAACATCTGCGGGCTTTGAACGCCCTGGTAAAGAAGGCGCAAGAAGCCGAGGAGGACTCGGACACCTATCCCGTAGAAGCCAGCGTCATCATTCCCGTACGCAACCGTGAAGCGACAATAGCTGATGCGGTCCGCTCGGCACTGAGTCAGAAAACCGACTTCCCATTCAACGTCATTGTCATCGACAACCACTCGACCGACCATACGCCACTACTGATCGACCAACTTCGATCTGAGGACAATCGATTGACGCATATCATACCCGAACGCCACGACCTGGGTATCGGTGGGTGCTGGAACGAGGGTATCCGAAGCTCGGCATGCGGACGATATGCCGTTCAACTCGACAGTGACGACCTATACTCGGGAGAAGATACGCTTCAACGTATCGTTGACCATTTCCGCAAGGAAAAATGTGTCATGCTGATCGGTGCCTATACCATGACCGATTTCCAAATGAACGAAATTAAGCCCGGACTGATCGCACATAAAGAATGGTCCGAAGAGAACGGGCCAAACAATGCGTTGCGCATCAACGGACTGGGTGCTCCACGTGCATTCCGGACCTGTTATCTGCGATCGAACCCACTGCCCAACACCTCCTACGGAGAAGACTATGCCATGGGGTTGCGCATCAGCCGCGAATGGAGGATAGGGCGCATCTACGAGTCCCTTTACCTATGCCGGCGATGGGGAGGGAACTCCGATGCGAGCCTCTCTGTCGAACAGGTGAACCGCAACAATCTCTACAAAGACCGACTGCGCACCATCGAACTGGAAGCACGGATACGCCTCAACAAACGAAAAAGGTTATCATAATTTAGGGAGGGAACTATATACCTGTTGTCCCCGAATAACTCTTTAAATATACATAAAATGCAGTCAGAAATGGCTGCATTTTTTATGCTATCAGTTTATTTATGATATTATGAATCATATTAGGAAGGGAGGACAGGAGTGCCGGTAGTGGGGCGACATTGGAGAGGTAGTGTTTAAACATTGCCTTATATATGACTTATGAATGTCTTATATATATTTTATCTATGCCTTATCAATACTTTATCTATGCTTTATCAATACTTTATCTATACTTTATCTATACTTTATCTATACTTTATCTATGCTATAACTATGCTTTATCTATATCTTATCTATATCTTATGTGTGTTTTATGTGTGTTTCGTCTATGTTACAACTATGTTTTGTCTATGTGTTATGACTGGGGATGGAGGGAGGATGGAGGGGGATGACGCTCCTACGGAGTTCTGAGCGGAAGATGCGTTTTATACAGGGGTTGAAACCCCTGCCTGTATTCTGACGTCCCGATGGGACTATTTTTGTCTTGTTTCACAAGACATTTTGGGCGGCGCCTCGGGATAACAAATAAATTTGTTCTCCTCTCGGCTTGCTCCATTGTCCAGCTTCGCAGGACATTTTGGGCGGTGCCTCGGGATAACAAATAAATTTGTTCTCCTCTCGGCTTGCTCCAAAATTGGGCTATGGATATTGTGTCATCCCATTGTTCTACTTCGCAAGACATTTTGGGTGAACGGGTGGGTGGTGGATGGACGGGTTGGAGGGTGACGCTCCTATGGAGTTCTATAAGGAATAAAACTTTTTTTACAGGGACTCCGCCCTTTGGGCTCCATCCCTGCCTGTATTATAACGTCCCTACGGGACTATTTTTGTCTTGTTTCACAAGACATTTTGGGTGGACGGGTGGGTGGTGGATGGGCGGGTTGGTGTGTTTGGGTGGGAGGAGCCGGAGTATGGGGGCAGAGAGGGAGATTCGTGCTATTTTCCTTAAGAATGAAAAAAATCCGCTACTTATTGATTGAGTAACGGATTTTTTTGTACCATTGCATCGCAGCATATCTCCCGAAAGGTAGAATGGCTGTGCCTAAAGTCACCCCATTATTCAAACGGGTGGCTTTTTTGATATACGATCTTGCCATCTTGCATACAAATTACCTCATCAAAAGCGACCCATGAGCCTTCTGCATTTTCCAACCCTGCATATCTTACTAAAGCGGCTGGAAATAACGTTTCATCGAATTCGTCCTCGTATATTTATTGCAACTTTGCATCCTGGTTTCTCGGCACAATGTATCAATCCTTTTTTTATATTGTTTGTGGATTTCCCATTTTTGCCTGATACTTCCATTGGCTGATCATCCCAAGTACCCTCAATATGCTTTGAGTCATTTCCTCTCTCGTCACCAAGAATAACTTTGTGACCATTGTTATATCCGATATTCATAACTTCCTTCTCATATTTGCCACCAACTTTGGCAAAGTTATGACCGATGTGCACAGCTTTAAGACCACCATTTTGAGGATTAAATTCTACATCTGTGTAATCCTTATCTTTGGATAATTTCTCGTATAACTTACGGTTTTCCTCAATACGTTTCTGTTCTGGCAGGTTCATTCTATCTGTATAGCATTTGTGTACGAGCTTACATGCTGCGCACACTTCATTGTCGGGCACAAACGCAAGTTCAAGTTTCTCTTTGGCAATGTCGCAGTCCCGGCATCGACGTATGGTGTAGGGATTATAGTCAGGGAATGTCTTCTGCTCTATGCCTGGATTGAAGTGGAAGATGCCCTTGGTGTCCTTGCCCGTCGCTTCCTCACCGAGTGCCATTGCCTCGTCGTGTGGTGTCACGGGGTACTTTGACTTGCGCACCTGTACGACGGTGCAGCGGCAGTTCCAGCCGTTGGGCGGGTAATACTCCTGCCAGAACGGGTCAGACATCGGGAGTGTCACACGATCGAGCGCGGCGTGTTCCGGACGCACCTTTTTGTCTCGCTGAGTGCGGTACTGCAGATTGTATCGGTCGCCGTCCTACATGAAGCCCTCCCACTTGGCAGCCATGTCAGCCGAGGCCTGATTGAGAAGGAGAAGGAGGAGAAGAGAAATTTCGTTGAGAAGCATATCGACCTGAATCGGGATACGGTAGCGGAGTGTATCTTTGCAAGAAAAAAACCATGTTGAAGAAGGCTGGCGTATTGGTATTCCTTTTGTTGTCGTACGAGGCGGCAACGTCACAGAGGGCAGCCCTGGAGCGGTATGACCTACGCAGGGAGAAGGGCGAAATCGTATTCGGCGAAGACGGAAGGCGGAGGATCAAAGAGGCGGAAGAGCGGCTGAAAGAGCGGACGCTGACGGTCGTAAGGGACACGATGCGCATAGAAGGCGCGGACGCGCATGACTATATGAGCCTTGCGCCCTACTGGTTCGACAACGGCGAGGGGATCTGGGAACGGCATGACGGGGAAAGGAATCCGGAGACGGAGCGATGGGAGGACAAGAGAGCGATGAACAACATGGTGAGGGAGGTCAGCCTGCTGGCCCTGGCGGAAAGGCTCCATACGCAGGAGGGGGACGAACGGAACGCCCAGAGGGCAGCCGACCGGATGTCGGAAATACTCAGGGTATGGTTTGTGGATGAGCGAACGAGGATGAACCCCAACATGCAATACGCCCAGTTCATTCCAGGCAAGGGGCGCGAGGGGAAGGTCCGCGGAGCGGGACTCATTGAGTCACGCTGTCTGATGGACGTGGTGGAGAGCGTGGAGATGGTGAAGGCAGACGGAAGGGCGGACGAGGCACTGTTGTCAGAGCTGCGTCTATGGTTCCGAGGACTGACAGAGTGGATGCTCGATTCCCCACAGGGGCAGAAGGAACGGCAAGCGCGGAACAACCACGGCACGTGGTATGACGCTCAGGTTCTGATGTACGCCCACTTCTGCGGCATGAGGGAGTGGACGGGGCAGATACAGCAAGAACTGAAGGCGAGGCTGAGAGACCAGATAGACGAAGAGGGGGTACAGAAATACGAAATGGAGAGGACCAAGTCGCTATCGTACTGCTGTTTCAACATCCTGGCGTATGAGTATTGCAAGGACGCATTGGAGAAAGAGGGAGTGGACGTCACGCAGTGGGAAGAATGGAGACGCGTGGAAAGAGCCAAAGAGAGGATACGCCCCTATGCGGAAAACAGTGGAATGGACTGGACAGCGCAGCAGATCGTCCCCTTCGAAAAGAGAGAATGGCAGATCATCAGCCGCTAAATTCCTTTTTTTGCCTAAAATGACTCGAATCAATCACTAAAGAAACACACTACTGAGAATGAGAAAGATACTTTTGTACGCAGCCCTTGTCCTGACGCTCAGTGCCTGTGAGCACCCCAAAGGTGGAAAGGGGGGCGCCGCAGGAAGAGAGGAAGCGGGCAGAGAGGACATCACGGAGACCGACCCTCACACGGAGGCCTATATCCGGAAACGCCTTGACACCATCTATCAGGACATCGCCAAGCCGACCTATGACAGGGATGGCAACCGGACAGACTATATACAGAACGCCTTCAACTTTGACAGCGCCTACTGCTCACAGCGCTACTATGCCCTGATGCAACGCGCCATGGAGATCTGTCATGAGCGAGGCGAAATCCTCTACGACTACGACCACTGGGTATGCGGACAGGACTATTCCGACGACTGGAGCATGAGGGTGTCGGACGTCTATCGCATCACGGACACCTCGGCGCTGGCGGACCTGGAGATCCATAACTTCGGCGAGACACGCACGACAATCGCCCTTCGCTTCGAGCGCGGCAACTGGTACATCGACGACTTCAGTCCGTCGGACGACGGCGAGGATGACCAATCCTACCTCCGTCAGATCATCCGGGAGGCGGAAGAATAGAAGGAAGCCTATCAGAATGACACCGGAACAAAAAAAGAGAATATTTTTGCTGAAAAAATATTTGCCACTTCGGAAACTGTAACTATATTTGCCCCGTCTTAACACAGACGAAAGGATGAATTTAATTTCGCTTTTTTATTACGGCTTCTATTACTTTTACTTCTGGACGAAGTGAGAGCGGGAGACGTACATTTGCATTCAAAGAAAATAAGGACATCAAAAAAACTTAGATAAAGAATCAAAAAGAAATCCCGCTCTCATTCAGAGAAGCGGGATTTTTCTTTTCAAAAGCAAGGGACCAAGAGAAATGGGCAAGAAAAAGAAAGTAGCCATACAGGGCATAGCCGGGTGTTTCCACGACTGCGCCGCACGACTCTTCTTTCAGGATGAGGAGATCGAACTGGAGCCATGTGAATCATTCCCGGTGCTATTCGAGAAGGTGAGAGAAGACCCGGAGATGCTTGCCATCGTAGCCATTGAGAATACGATAGCGGGTTCGCTGCTTCAGAACTACGAACTCATACGCAACTCGGGCCTGTCCATCGTCGGCGAGCACAAGCTGCGCATCCGCCAGTCGCTCTGTGCGCTGCCGGGTCAGCGTCTGGAGACGCTGGACGAGGTATTGTCGCACCCGATTGCCCTGCTGCAATGCGGCGAATACCTGCGCAGGCATCCCCAGTTGCGTATCATCGAATTTGACGACACCGCCAATGCCGCCAAGACCATCGCCGAAAAAAAGATGACGGGAGCCGCCGCCATCTGCGCATCGCTGGCGGCACGTCAATACGGTCTGGAAATCCTGGAAGAGGGCATTGAGACCAACAAGCACAACTTCACGCGTTTTCTCGTTCTCAGTCACCAGAAAGAACTGGCAGGACAGAAAGAGGAGCCGAACAAGTCCAGCCTCGCCTTTGCCGTTCCGCACAAGCCCGGTTCGTTGTCGAAGATACTCACCATCCTGTCCTTCTACGACATCAACCTGACCAAGATACAGTCCATGCCGATCATCGGGAAAGAATGGGAATACCTGTTCTACATCGACCTGAGTTACGACAACTACGAGCGTTATCATCAGGCGATCGCCGCCATCATGCCTCTGACGCGCAACCTACGAATCTTAGGCGACTACCACGAAGGTCGCCAAACCATCTGACAAACAACGAACCATGAGTAGAAACACAACTATACAGCCAGCCGAACGCCTGAGCAGCGTATCGGAATACTACTTCTCCGTCAAGAACCGCGAACTCGCACAACTGCGTGCGGAGGGTCACGACATTATCTCACTGGGTGTGGGCTCGCCTGACATGCCACCGAGCGAGGCGACCATCCAAGCCCTCTGTGAAGACGCGCGACGCAGTGATGCCAACGGCTATCAGTCCTACATCGGCATCGGAGAACTGAGAGAGTCCTTCGCCTCGTTCTACGAGCGTCACTACGGTGTGCGGCTGGATCCGAAGAGCGAGATCCAACCGCTGGTAGGCTCGAAGGAAGGCATCATGCACATCTCACTGGCCTTCCTGAATCCCGGCGACAAAGTCCTGATACCGAACCCGGGTTATCCGACCTATACGTCCGTAACGCGCCTGGTGGGTGCAGAGGCGGTTCCCTATGACCTGCGCGAGGACCTGCACTGGCAACCGGACTTCGAGGCACTGGAAGAGAGTGACCTGAGCGGCGTAAAGATCATGTGGACCAACTATCCGAACATGCCGACAGGCGGAAGAGCGACCCGCGAACTCTACGATCGTCTGGTGCGCTTCGGCCACGACCACAACATCCTCATCGTCAATGACAACCCCTACTCCTTCATCCTGAACCAGGAGCCTCTCTCCCTGTTGGAAAGTGAGGGAGCGAAGGACTGTTGCATCGAGCTGAACTCCCTCTCCAAGTCGCACAACATGCCGGGATGGCGCATCGGGATGGTTGCCGCGCGAAAAGAGTTCATCGAATGGATCCTGAAAGTAAAATCCAACATGGACTCCGGGATGTACCGTCCGCTGCAAAAAGCAGCCGTGGCCGCTCTGAATGGGAATGACGAGAGATGGCATCAGGAACATAACATCCGCATCTACGCCGCCCGCCGCCACTACGCAGAAGAGATCATGCAGCAACTGGGCTGTACGTACGACCCTGATCAGGTAGGCATGTTCCTATGGGGCAAGGTGCCGGAGAACTGCCGTGACGGAGCCGAGATGGCAGACCGGGTACTATACGGAGCCGACGTGTTCATCACGCCAGGCTTCATCTTCGGCTCGAACGGCGACCGATATATCCGCATCTCACTCTGCGCAAAGGAGGAAGTCTTCGAAGAAGCCCTGCGCCGCATACGGACGCTCAAACAATCATAATACACAAAACAAGAATCAAAAAAACAAAACATAGACTTTATGGAAACACTGGACTTGGAACCCATCCAAATGAAGGGCATAGACATGGGCAAGCGCCCTTTCGTCATCGCCGGTCCCTGCTCGGCCGAGACCGAAGAGCAAGTACTGAACACCGCACACCAGTTAGCCGAACGCGGCATCAAGATATTCCGTGCCGGCATCTGGAAACCGAGAACCAAACCAGGCTCGTTCGAAGGCATCGGGTCGGAAGGCCTGAAATGGATGAAACGCGTAAAGGAAGAGACCGGGATGTACACCTCCACCGAGGTGGCGACGGCTCAGCACGTCTATGAAGCCCTGAAGTATGGCATCGACCTGTTGTGGATCGGCGCCCGCACGACAGCCAACCCGTTTGCGGTACAGGAAATCGCCGATGCCCTCAAGGGGGTTGACATGCCTGTGCTGATCAAGAATCCGGTCAATCCGGACCTGGACCTGTGGATCGGAGCCGTCATGCGCATTAACCGTGCGGGTCTGAAACGCATCGGCGTAATCCATCGCGGATTCTCGACCTTCGACAAGAAGATCTACCGCAACCAACCGATGTGGCAGATTCCGATGGAGATGAAGCGCAGGTTCCCTAATCTGCCTATTGTCTGTGACCCGTCACACATCGGAGGTCGCAGGGACCTGATATACCCTCTGTCACAACAAGCCATGGACCTGCAATTCGAGGGTCTCATCATCGAATCGCACTGTTCGCCAGACGACGCGTGGAGCGACGCATCGCAACAGGTGACTCCGGAACTGCTCTTCACGAATGTCCTGGACAAGCTTATCATCCGTGACATGAACCAAACGACAGAATCGCTTGAAGACCTGAGAAAGCAGATTGACGAAATCGACAACCAGCTGTTTGAAATCATAGCCAAGCGCATGCGCATCTCCAAGGAGATAGGTACATACAAGAAGGAACATAACATGACGGTCCTGCAAACAGCGCGTTACGAAGACATTATCAACAAGAGAGTCGCCATCGGCGAACGGCTGAACATGTCCGCCAATTTCACGAAAGCCATCGTAGAAGCCATCCACGAAGAATCGGTACGCATACAGATGGACATCATGAACAACCATGATTAAAAAAAATAACAGATCCATGAGAATACTGATTATGGGAGCCGGCAAGATGGGAACGTTCCTGACCGATGCCCTCTGCATGACTCACGAGGTTGCCCTGTTCGACACAGACGCGTCCAGACTGCGTTTCGTATTCAACACACGGCGTCTCACGCAACTGGACGAGATCACCTATTTCCAGCCGGAACTGGTCATCAACGCCGTTACCATCAAATACACGATTGAGGCCTTCGAGAAAGTACTGCCGCTCCTACCGCGCCATTGCATCCTCTCCGACATTGCCTCCGTGAAGACAGGCCTACCGGAATTCTACGAAAAATCCGGATTCCGATTTGTCTCCACGCACCCGATGTTCGGTCCGACATTTGCGCGTCTGGACAACCTGTCGGAACAGAATGCCATCATCATCAAAGAGGGGGACGAAGAGGGTAAGCAGTTCTTCCGAAACTTCTACAAGACACTGCGACTGCGTATCTTCGAGTACACCTTCCTCGAACACGACCGCACGACGGCTTATTCCCTCTCCGTCCCGTTCGCCACGACGCTGGCCTTTGCGTCAGTCATCGAAAAACAGGAAGCCCCGGGAACGACCTTCAAACGTCACATGGACATTGCGCACGGCTTCCTGAACGAGGACTCGTTCCTGATCTCGGAAGTGCTGTTCAACCCGTTCTCTGCCGAACGCGTGGCAAAGATACGAGACAACATGGCTACCCTGCTGGAGATCATCGAGACCAAGGACAAAGCCCGCCTTGACGCTTTCGTCTCGCAAGCCAAGAAAAACGTGGAAGGCTAAACAGGCAGAAGGGGTTACTTTCGAAAGGCTCATTTTTTTTGAGTCATGGCACAGTTCGAGTGAACCTTCGTTATTTCAATGAAGAACCAGACAGAGAGGCAAGGGCTTCTCTGTCTTTTTTTTTACCTTTGTGCATTCCAAAAAAAAGGGGGCAGATTCTGTTTTCCCGCACCCCTCCCTCCTAACGTAAAAAAAACGGTCAGACACCATGCTACATCAACCACTCCAGACGCCACTATTCATTATACTATTCCTCTTCTCCGCCGCACTCTCATCCTGCAACGGTCCATCCGAGTCAAAAGCCGCGACCAGCCAACCCACCCCCGTACAAGCGCAAACGAGACCCACGGCAAGCATACCCGAGGAGGCACTTCCCACGATAGAGGCCCGTGACTCCGCCATCTTCGAGCGATACAAAGAAAAAGCCACGCGTGAACAATGGCAGAAGAAACCGATCTCGGAAATCATCACTCTCACGGGCGACTTTTTCTTAGGCACACCGTATGTCGGACAAACCCTTGAGAGAGACTATACGAAGGCACTGAAAGAAGGGACGAATGTAAAGGAACGGCTAATCATCAACCTGCACGAAATGGATTGCATGACCTTCCTGGAAAACATACTGGCCCTGGCACGCACCGTCCGTCTGGGAGACATCAGTCTGGATGCCTACTGTCGTCAACTATGCCTGATCCGCTATCGTCAGGGTCGCATTGACGGATATGCCTCCCGCCTGCACTATACCTCGGACTGGATACGCGACAACGAATCACTGGGCATCGCCCGCGACATCACCCTGCAGATCGGAGGAATCCCACGCGAGAAGAAACGGGACTGGATGAGCAACCATCCCCAACTCTATGACGCGCTGCGCATGGATCCGTCGCTCATTAAAGACATCCGGAAAGAAGAAGAACGCTTGTCGCAAACGCCGTTCAACTATATTCCACGCAACAGAATCGACTCCACGGTGCTCTCCGGCATACAAGACGGAGACATGATCACCTTCACCGCCGAGGGGGCAGGCATTGACTACGCACACGTCGGATTCGCCCACCTGGGAGAAGACGGAATCCTGCATTTCAAACACTGTTCACTCACCATAAAGCACGCGCTGACAGACAAACGAAGCATCCCGGGCTATATGTCCAACAAAAAACACTTCGACGGGATGGCCGTATTCCGTGCGACAGACCCCCTGTCAGGAAATTAAGTAGTTTTAAGAACCCCATTTATAAAAAGGCTCGATTATTGCATTCCGCAAAAAGAGTCCCTATCCTCCGAAAAAAATCGACAGACACAGGCTCTCCCATGCCACTAAAAAAAGAAAATCAACTCTTCATGAAATCAACTTTCTCGATACGAAAATACACATCTCTGCTTCTATCGCTGCTCTGCATTCCTCTTTCCGCCCTGGCAGACGGCAGTTCGCTATCCAGCAAGACCCTCTCAGACGCCTGGAGCGGAAAAGCGGACGCACAGTACGAACTCGGTCAGGATAACGAGACACGAGAAGACACCGACTATGACAAAGCCTTCGAATGGTACTCAAAGGCGGCTCAGCAAAATCACGCCCAAGCACAGTGTGCGATAGGCTACTGCTATATGTTCGCACGAGGATGCGACTACAGTCCCAGCAAGGCTGCCGAATGGTTCGAGAAAGCCGCCCAGCAGGAATTTGCTCCGGCACAGAGTGCGCTGGGGCGTTGCTATGCCAACGGATTCGGTGTGAAGAAAGACCTCAAAAAGGCCTTTTACTGGCAGGAGAAAGCCGCCTCGTACGGAGAAAAAGATGCACAGCGAGAGCTTGGCATCTACTATGCCAACGGCATTGGCACCCAACCGGACCAAGCCAAGGCGGCCCACCTATACAGACAAGCCTCAGAACAAGGAGACGCAGACGCGTCCTACCGGTTAGGGCTATGCTACTTCAGCGGAAACGGTATCGGCATCGACTCCATCAAAGGAATCCAACTCATACGCAAGGCAGCCGAAAACGATTACGCCCCTGCGCAATACATGCTGGCACGGTGTCTGCTATTCGGCCAAGCCACCGAGCGAGACTTGTCTCAGGCGCGGCGATGGTACAAAAAAGCAGCCGACCTGGGGTATAACCTTGCGCTGAACGACTTAGCTTATATCTACGCAGACGGCATCGGCGTAACGTCCAGTCTGAACCAAGCACAGAAATACATCGACCAGGCCATCGACTCCGAGACCAACCCTCACCTGCTCGCCAACTTCTTCGACTCGAAGGGAGAATTCTACATCAGGCAACGAGAGCCACAAAATGCGTTCCTGATGTATAAACACGCCCAGCATCTATGGCCTGACGTTTATGACGACGCAGAGACAGAACTCTCACGTTACTTTGCCGACAGCCCGAATTCTGTACCATAAACTTCCCTGCCGACATTCTGAACCAACTATTTCACAAAGCCGGAAGCCGTCTCTGACCAAGTCTCCGGTTCTTTCTCTTTTTTTGCCTTCTCGTAAAAATAATATATATTTGCGTTTTATAATTTTCAATAGACTTTTTTTGAGCCATGGCATAGTTCAAGCACGCCCGACCTCTGCTCATTGGGCTTACAAAAAAGGTTCAGGAATCATGCCGCATCCCCCAAAACGGCAAGACCACCGCAAGCAGAAAAGCTATAACATCAACACTTCATCATAAACGTGAAAGAGACAAAATACATCTTTGTTACAGGCGGAGTAGTATCCTCCCTTGGGAAAGGCATCACCGCCGCCTCACTCGGCAGATTGCTGCAAGCACGTGGGTTCAAGGTTACCAACCAGAAACTTGACCCTTACATAAACGTAGATCCGGGTACTCTGAACCCTTATGAACACGGAGAATGCTACGTCACGACGGACGGATATGAGTCTGACCTGGATCTCGGACATTACGAGCGATTCCTGAACATAGAAACAACGCGTCACAACAACCTGACAACGGGGCGTGTCTATCAGACGGTCATCAACAAGGAACGCCGCGGAGACTATCTGGGCAAAACGGTCCAGATCATTCCTCACATCACCGATGAAATCAAGACCAACATCAAAGCGCTCGGAAAAACGGGAGAGTACGACTTCGTCATCACCGAAATCGGTGGCGTAGTAGGCGACATTGAATCCCTTCCTTTTATCGAAGCGGTACGTCAATTGAAATACGAGCTAGGGAAAAACAGTCTTTTCATCCATCTGACCTATGTGCCATTCATTGCCGCCGCCAAGGAGCTGAAGACCAAACCGACACAACATAGTGTCAAGACCCTGCAGCAGGAAGGAATCCAGCCAGACATCATCGTGCTGCGCACCGAGCATCCGATCACAGAAGGCGTGAAACGCAAAGTATCGCAGTTCTGTAATGTGTCGGAAGACGCCGTCATCGAGTCAATGGACTGTTCGACGATTTACCAGTGTCCTGTAAAGATGCAGGAAGAAGGTCTGGACTGCGTCGTACTCCAAAAGTTCGGAATCACGGATTATCCAGAAGCAGACATGAAGGAATGGAACGCCTTCCTTGCCAAAATGGAGAAGGCGACTCAAAAAGTCCGAATCGCATTGGTCGGCAAGTACGTGCAACTTCAGGATGCCTATAAATCCATCTCCGAGTCCTTGATTCATGCCTGCACCTACAACGACCGCAAGCTGGATCTGGTGTACGTATCCTCAGAAGAGTTGACCAACGAAAACGTCACCGAGAAGCTGGACGGCATAGAGGGAATCATTGTCGCTCCAGGTTTCGGAAGTCGAGGTATCGAAGGTAAGTTCGTTGCCCTGCGATATGCACGAGAAAACGACGTACCGTGTCTCGGTATCTGCCTGGGCATGCAATGTATGGCTATCGAGTTTGCCCGCAACGTTCTAGGGTACGCAGATGCCAATTCGACAGAAATAGACCCAACGACGCGTCACAACATCGTGGACATCATGGAAGAACAGAAGAACGTCCTGAATCTCGGAGGTTCGATGCGTTTGGGAGCCTATTCATGCAAACTAAAGAGCGGAACACTTGCAAACCGCATATATGGTACCGACATGGTAAAGGAACGCCATCGTCACCGCTTTGAGTTCAACTCTGACTATCGCGAACAGTTTGAGAAGGCAGGTATGATATGCTCGGGAGAAAATCCTGACACTGGATTGGTCGAAATAATCGAGATGCCAGACAAGAAATTCTTCCTTGGCACACAGTTCCATCCGGAATACAATTCGACCGTACTGCGTCCCAACCCCCTCTTCCTCTCATTCATAAAGACCATCATTTCATAACAAACACATTCAGGAGGAGAGTTCGGATAAAACGCAGACTCCTTCAGACTTCAGTCACATGGATAAAAACACCATCATCGGATTCGTCCTTATCGCGCTGATATTGTTCGGATTCCAATACTTCAATCAACCGAGTGAGGAAGAGATTGCGGCTACGAGACAGCAGCAGGAACAAATGCTGAAGCAGCAAGCCGAGAAAGACTCACTGGAATCAGCCGTAAAACAGCAGAGCGCGCTCCTTACGGACTCGGTAAAAGCAGCAGCCGAAGCAGACTCTGCGCTCAATGCCCGCCTTGGTGAGTTTGCTCCTGCCTCAACAGGGAACGACAACGCGTTCACTTTGGAAAACGACAAGATCATGCTCTGCATCAGTTCGAAGGGAGGGCAAATCGTGTCGGCACGTCTGAAGGAATTCACGACCAACTCCGGAGATTCACTGCTGCTGTTCAATGCCACTAAAGACGGATCGTCCTATTCCTTCCGTTTCATCACCAATTCGGACCGCATCATCGACACCCGTGAACTGTATTTCCAACAGGTCGGAAGCACAGAAAGAAAAGGAGACAAAACGACTCTCACAATCCGTGTGACCACGACAACCGATGCATGGATTGATTATGTCTACAGTCTCAGAGACGGAGACTACATGGTCGGCTACGAAGTACGTCCCCACAATCTGCAAAAGGTTGTACGCACGAACCAGCCTTCGATACAGATGCTCTGGACATCTAAAATCCGGCAGCAGGAACGTTCGAAAAAATTTGAGAACCGTTATGCCCAACTGTTCTACAAGCCGGAAGGAGATGACCCGGAAAGCCTTTCCGCGACATCGGACGATGACGAAGAGATCAACACCAACGTAAAATGGGTAGCCTTCAAGGATCAGTTCTTCTCTTCGGTTCTGATTGCAGACAAACCTTTCAGTTCCGTCCGAGTCGAGTCGAAGATGATTGACAATGACCCTGTTTACCTGAAAACGTATAAAGCAGACGTAGACGTTCCGTTCGACGTAACAGGAAAAGAACTGACATCCTTCCGTTTTTATTTCGGTCCCAATGACTTCTCCCTGCTAAAGTCGTACGACAAAGACGCAGAAGACGAAAAAGACGAATTGCAACTGGACGAGTTGGTCTATCTGGGATGGGCCATCTTCGGATGGATCAACGAATACGTCGTCATTCCAATCTTCAACTTCCTGGGGCGGTACATCAACTCGATGGGCATTATCATCCTTCTCTTGACCGTCTTCATCAAGCTGATCATCTTCCCACTGACCTACAAGTCGTATCTATCGACAGCCAAGATGCGTGTCCTGAAACCGGAAATCGAAGCAATCAACAAGAAACATGAAGGCAGCAACAAGATGCAGGAGCGCCAGCAGGCGACGATGATGCTTTATCGTGAAGCCGGGGTCAATCCAATGGGAGGATGTCTCCCGATGCTGCTACAAATGCCGGTACTTTTCGCTATGTTCATGTTCTTCCCGGCAGCCATCGAACTGCGTCAGCAGTCCTTCCTCTGGGCAGAGGACCTCTCCTCCTACGATGCGATCGTGGAATGGAATGCGCAGATACCTTTCATCTCCGAATACTTCGGCAACCATCTTTCGCTGTTCTGTCTCTTGATGACGGTAACGAACCTTATCTACACCCACATCAACATGAAGAACACCGACACAGGACAAAATCAGATGCCAGGAATGAAGTACATGATGTATTTCATGCCTATCATGTTCCTGTTCATTTTCAATGACTATGCTTCTGGTCTCTCCTACTATTACTTCCTCTCGACCCTGATTACCATTGCCCAAACGATGCTATTCCGGGTATTCATCAACGAGGACAAGCTACGAGCTCAGATACAGGAGAACCGCAAGAATCCGAAAAAAATGAAGAAATCCAAGTTCATGCAGCGATTAGAGGACATGCAGAAGCAACAACAGGCATACCAAAGGCAACAAGCCAAGGAACGCTCCAAACAAAACCGATAAACATACAAGACCCGCTTATATCGTACGACATCATCACTCCATGAAAGATGTCGTACGATGTTTTTTCTATCCTCTGTTTTTTTTCGACAAACATTTGTTTGGAATGAAAATTTAGGTATCTTTGCACCCGCAACATCGGAACGTGATTCTCGTCCGACGATAGATTGTCCAATGGTGTAATGGTAGCACTACAGATTCTGGTTCTGTCTGTCTGGGTTCGAGTCCTGGTTGGACAACACAAGAAAGACCTCAACAAGCACTCCTTGCTGGGGTCTTTTTCTTTTCCATTGATCACATCGTTTTTTTGAGGAGCGCGTTTTCTGATTTCCGAAAAATAAATTATCTTTGCAGCCGTTTATGTTGTACAAGGTCCGATTCGAGACCCCAGCCAACGCATTATTAACTATAGATTCCTAACAAAAAAATGAAAAAAGGTATTCACCCAGACAACTACAGAGTCGTTGTTTTCAAGGACATGTCAAATGGCGAAATGTTTGTTTCCCGCTCAACGGCAGCATCGAAAGAAACCATTGAATATAACGGCGAAACCCTTCCGCTGATCAAGTTGGATATTTCCTCTTCCTCTCACCCATTCTATACAGGAAAAGCCAACCTCGTTGACACCGCAGGACGCGTTGACAAGTTCAACTCCCGTTACGGAAACCGCAAGAAATAAGCATCAAAAAATATCAGGGGAAAGACCTTGCCAAGATTGGCAAGGTCTTTTTTTTTATCGTTTATTTTCAATAGACCTTTTCTCGCCTCAGCATAACCCAAATAATTTTGGCTTCTGCTTTCGGCTTAACGAAAAGGTTCATTTTCAATAGTCCTTTTTTCGCCATGGCATAGTTCGAGTAAACTCGACCTCTGCTCATCTGGCTTTCAAAAAAGGTTCATTTTCAATAGTCCTTTTTTGAGCCATGGCATAGTTCGAGTAAACTCGACCTCTGCTCATCTGGCTTTCAAAAAAGGTTCAATTTCATTAGTCCTTTTTTCGCCATGGCAAAGTTCAAACAAGTTTGACTTTGCTCATCTGGCTTAACAAAAAGGTTCATTTTCAATAGTCCTTTTCTCGCCTCAGCATAACCCAAATAATTTTGGCTTCTGCTTTCGGCTTAACGAAAAGGTTCATTTTCAATAGTCCTTTTCTCGCCTCAGCATAACCCAAATAATTTTGGCTTCTGCTTTCGGCTTAACGAAAAGGTTCTGAATATAAGGCCATTCGGTATCTGTCGTCTTTTTGAATATAGGAACAGTCAGCATTTTGGCAAGGTCTTTGTTTTTACAAAAATGACATAAACACACTGGCAATCCAGATTTTTTAACCCACAAATGCTTAATTGCCATGAAAAAACATCTCATCCTTCTCGTTGCTCTGATCCTGACGACCTTACTCAACTCTTGCATCATATTGGATGACGGGTACTATGACGGGTATTACGGAACCTACCATCATCATTACAGTGCACCGCCACCTCCTCACCACCATCCACACCCTCATCATCACTATCGTCGTTAAACCAAACATTGCCGTAACCGACCACTTTACCTTCTTCCGGTTTCGTCATATCAAAAGAAGAAGTAGCAACAAAGAATAAATTTACTCAAAGACAAAGTTTGGCAAGATAATTGCATTCATATACAAAAAGCATAACTATGAAAAAAGTCGTCAAAATATTACTTCCGCTATTGCTTTTATTCTCGTTGACGGCCTGTGTCGTAGAAAACGACCATGACCGCATAGTTACGGTGACAAACGAGATGGGGCACTCGATAGTAGTAAGTATCAATACGTTTGAGTTTGACGAACCAACCGTTGTCATTCCTCCTCACGCATCAGTGGACCTCATCACCGACGACAACGTGCTTCAGTTCTTGCATTATAAAATCTACGGATACTCTGACGTGTACGATGTTGATATCGACCTACACGCCTACCACAGTTACATCGACATTCTGGGGTCCGGAGGAGACATTGTCATAACAGATTGAAAATCATTTTTGCACCCTATATAAAACTAGGTTTTAAGCATAATTGTTTTAGTTATTGAATCAGAAAAGAGGGCGAAACTACCGTTTCGTCCTCTTTTCTTTTCCTATCTTCTCCCAGCGTTCTTTTATCAGGAAACTTCCATTTCCTTGATCAGCTTAGCCGACACACCTCCAACATCAGTAAAGAGAAACTTTTTTTTATTAAGAAAGGCAAAGAAAGATTCTTTCTCACACGCATTATTTTCGACAGGACAACCCATGAAACATTTCGTTTTTTCTTATATTTGTACAATATACTGAAGTTAAAGAGCACCATGACAAAATCCGACAACACCGCGATTCTCCTCATCAACTGTCCTGACAAATCGGGTATCCTCGCAACAGTCACAGACTTCATCACAGTCAACGGAGGCAATATCCTCTACCTGGATCAGTGGGTAGATCGCGAAGACGGGCTTTTCTTTATGCGCGTAGAATGGGATTTAGAACATTTCAAGATTCCGCGTGACCGCATCAACGAATACTTTGACACTTTGATTGCCGGACGCTTGAACATGACCTTCTACCTGCACTTCAGAGACATCAAGCCCCGCATGGCCATATTCGTCTCTAAGATGTCCCATTGTCTCTATGACCTCCTAGCCCGAGTTGCTTCAGGAGAATGGAACGTAGAGGTTCCTGTCATCATATCCAACCATCCGGATTTACAACACGTGGCAGAAGAATTTCATATCCCGTACAAGATATTTCCGATCAACAAAGACAACAAGGAAGAACTGGAACCGCAGGAAATCGCATTGCTGGACGAACTAAAAGTTGATTTTATCGTCTTAGCACGATACATGCAGGTATTATCCTCCGACTTCATCAATCACTACCCGAACCGAATCATCAACATCCACCATTCATCTCTGCCGGCATTCATGGGTGCAAAGCCCTACCATCAGGCCCATGCCCGAGGCGTAAAACTAATCGGTGCCACATGTCATTACGTAACGGCCGACCTGGATGCGGGTCCTATCATTGAACAAGACGTCGTACATATCACACACAAGGATACCGTAGAAAATCTCGTACGCAAAGGAAGAGACATTGAGAAAATCGTTCTCTCAAGAGGTGTAGCCAAGCACCTGAATCATAAGGTTCTGGCATTTAACAACCGCACAGTCGTATTTGACTGATTTTCCTTTCTTCCGTTCCATGACGTTTCAGGATCAAGCTGAAAGCATACTAAAGAATCAGACTGCGACATGGTCCTTGGCGACAAGGAATTATGCAGCCCTGCGGGACATACGCCTACGGGATTTCCAGTTCGGACAGATTACCATTCGTATACAGCACAATCCTGCTCGCGCCGTTTCCTCGCTTGCCAAAACTGACAGAAAAACACTTGCTGAGCGTCCCTGTTTTCTATGTGCACAGAACCGTCCCAACGAGCAAATAGGGATTACGCTCTTCGATTGCTATGAGTTGCTGGTTAATCCATTCCCTATCTTCACGAAACACTTTACCATAGCATCCCTAATCCACGAGCCGCAGAGACTTTCGCAACAGAAGTTTCTTCACATGCTGGAACTGGCACGCCTCCTACCGGACTATTATCTGTTCTACAATGGAGCGCATGCCGGTGCTTCCGCCCCCGACCACTTCCATTTTCAGGCAGGCAATGCAAATTTCTTCCCTCAGTCCGTAGAAAAGGTTTCCCTCCCGTTTCTGTGCGCCAAGAGCCAAACCACATCATCAAAAGAACAAGCCCTCGAATGGTTTCTTACTATGCTCCGTAAACTGGAAGAGAGAAAACAAGAGACAGAAGCCCACCGTGACGAGGAAGCGATGTTCAACTTATTTGTCCGTTACATACAGCCTTATTGGACACTTACCATCTTCCCTCGGCGCGCTCACCGGCCTTCCAGTTACCACAAAGGAACACTGATGATTTCGCCGGGTGCCGTAGATATGGCCGGTGTACTGATTGCCGCCCGTGAAGAAGACTTCCTGAAAATAACGGAACAAGACATCCGCACCCTCTACTCGCAAACGTCCCTAATACTCTGAGAAGCAACTCTTATTGATCAGTTTGCACTCCTCGCTTATTTCGGGCTACAAGTCGGAAGCCGGTTGTCTCACTACCGCCATTGGCATAGTCAGCCTCCCGGTACGTCACGCGACAATAGCCACTATAATCATCCCAAGCGCCTCCTCTCACCACATGTCTATTACCAATCCAGGGACCTGAAGGGTCAGCCTGCCGACGGGTGGAATAAGGTCCAAAGTAGTCGGAGCACCACTCCTTGACATTGCCACTCATGTCATACAGTCCCAGTTCGTTACGCATACAGAGTCCAACCCGATGAGTGCCATACCCTCGATTTCCTTTTCCCTTTGCAAAACTATTCTCATAGAACCACCCTACCTGATTGAGCGTATCGCTACCCGCATAGCGGAATCCAGACGAGCGATTCCCTCCTTTGGCAGCATATTCCCACTCTGCCTCCGTCGGAAGATCAATTACCATCCTTGAAGTATCCATTGCTCCTGACAGAAACAACATCTCATTAAGTTTGCTCAAAAATGCCTGTATATCATCATAACTCATCCCATAAGCAGGACATCCGTCACCAAGTCCCGTCTCTGCATTCCAGCATTCTGCGACTTTATCACGTCCCATCAACTGCAACCACAACTGCTGCGTCACTTCAGTACGTGACATACGGAAACTGGATACAACAACCTTGTGTGCCGGAACCTCATCCGCCAACACTTCTGTATCGTAAAACTCGTTATTCAAGGGTTCCTCCGTACGTCCCATAGTGAATTCTCCACCTTGTATGCCAACCATCACCACCTTCAGTCCGTTGACATAGAACGACCAATTATCTATCTGTGACGTGTCCAACAACGCCCAGCGCAAGGAATCATCCTTGCGGATCGAATCCACTCTGCGCAACGAATCAACTCTACGCAACGAATCAATGCTACGCATTGAATCAACCCAGTGCAGAGAGTCAAGCACGTTATCTTCCACCTTGCCAGCACACGAAACAAACATCAACTGCATACATAACACCATTATTGTACACATTATCACGGAAAATCCTACTGTCCTCGTACACTTACAGATAGAGTTCATCTCCTGTCATTATTTTTTCGGTGGGTAAAAATACTCTTTTTATACGAAATAACGTATCTTTACATCCTATGAATTTACCGGATTGGCTGTCCCTTATCACCATCCGATCCGGAGCCGACATACACCTTCATTTATCCATGTGCTATTCATTCACAAATTGAACAAACCTAATCCAGATACACCCCATGATGAACATCTTGCCTTTTTACGTTTGGACCACCGCATTGCTATGGATTATCATCTCCTTGATTGTTGCTTTTCTAGGTGACCAACGCCAAATAGGATTTGTTCGTGCCTTCATTGCCTCCATCCTCCTGACACCCCTTCTCGGCATGTTCATCACGTTGAGTACCGAACGCAAAGACGTAGCCCGCTGGCGCAGAAGACTGACCCGCCGAAGTATTGACTCCAAGAAATTCATCCATACTAATGAAGATTTCTCACACGTCAGACTGCACGATGAGTTGGAAAAAACGGCTGAAACTCTGATCCAACGCACGGACCAGTTGCAACGCCATATTGAGGAGCTTCACCATCTGATACGGAATCTGCAGAAATCATGCACCGATGACAAAGCGGCGAAAGAGAACACAGCTGATTCCGACATCCCATCCTGAACATTTCAGAATCCTCTCTCGAAAAAATAACATATCTTTGCATCCACTTGTATTTCACACTAATGCAAGCCTTTCTTTTCCTCCCATCTTAATCTATCAAACTAAGGAAGAAATTCATGAAACACATGCATCGCTTTCTTGCGATACTAACCCTATTGACTCTCAATTCCCTCTCTCTGGTATTTTCTCAGACAGATACACTCTCCATTCATACGATAAACGACTCTCTGGACAATCTCCGCCGAGGTCTCTATGCTCACCAACAGGACCTCAGCCATGAAACCCAAGAACTTCTCAACATGATTCCATCGAGGACAAGAGAGACCCCCAAAGAGACGTCCCCAACCAACACCACTTCCACACAAAAGACAGACATCCGCGAAACGCTGATTATCAGCATTCCCTCAGACTCTGCCACCATACCTTCCACACCATCTACCTCACCGTCCCCACTCAAAGACAATTCCACCTCTTCCTCTGCATCTACTGCAACCACATCCTCTAAACCCTACTATAACCGGAACGAGTTCGGAGTTCCCGAATACGAACCCGTATTCCACCGATTCTTCAACCGTTTCAAGAGCCAGCTTCCTCTGAAACTCGGTTCAGAAATCTCCATCACAGCATGCTCCGTTCCCGACTCTGCGACTGTACGATTCACCCTCTCGTATGCCGAGAACAACACTACGGTACAAAAGATCTCTCCCGACATCATCAACACCATCTTCGTCTATGCCATGGGTGAAAAGGCAGCCGCCACCTATCTCATTTCCTATGCCTACTTCACGGGACGCGACATCAAACTAACCTGTATTGGCGCCCGGACACGTCAACGAAAGTATGCTACTATCGAAAATGGTTTCCTTGAAGAAATCTACCACACCTTCAAAGATCACGCTGACTCCCTTTATCGAGCTCCGTACCGATACTACAACAATTATGATATCCTCACTGCCAAGTACCTCTCCATTCTACTTTTTGAACCACCACGATATTTCCCACCTCGAACACTACCAGACGGATCGGTACTCAACGAAATATACCTCACAGACCGCAACATCGTCACCAATATATCCTACCAAAATACTTCCACAAACATTGACCCTGTCAAGATCAAAAACGAATTATTACAGGACATTCCAAACAACCCAGACAACTACAAAATCTACATTCTCACACACCGAGGTCTCTATTATTCCTTCACCGAAACCCTTACTGGACGCAAGTTCAATATCTCCATACCCTACGACCAAATCACCTCTCTGTCCTCCTCCATGTCTGGATTACGCTAAAACATTCCTTTTTCAATCATTCCGATAAGAAGGATAATACGAAAAAAGATGTATTTTTGTATTTTACTTATCGGATATACCATCCATCGGTCACTTGTTCAATCCTTATTCCTTGGACAAGGACTCAGACGGATATAAAACTTTTTTCTGACTATCATGACACTTGACACATTGACTGCAGTCTCTCCCGTTGACGGACGCTACAGATCCAAAGCACAACCTCTCGCCCCCTACTTTTCCGAGTATGCGCTCATCCGCTACCGTGTACGCGTCGAGGTTGAATACTTCATTGCGCTTGCTGAATTACCATTGCCACAACTCAGTACCGTGGACCATAACGTTTTCCCTCAGTTGCGTGATATCTACGAATCCATGACAGAAAACGATGCCCGGGAAATCAAGGAAATCGAAAAAACGACCAACCACGATGTCAAGGCTGTCGAATATTTCCTTAAGAAACGGTTTGACCTCCTCGGACTCTCTTCGTTCAAGGAATTCATACACTTTGGACTCACCTCACAAGACATCAACAACACAGCAACCCCGCTCATGCTCAAAGAGGCGCTGCTTGACGTCATTTTCCCAGCTTTAGAGGAACTCATCGACAAGCTCGACTCTCAGGCCCGCGAATGGAAAGACATCCCTATGCTGGCCAAAACACATGGACAACCAGCATCGCCAACACGTCTCGGCAAGGAAATTGAAGTTTTTGTCAGTCGTCTGCAGACACAGCTCAGTGCCATGAAACAACTTCCTATCAGCGCCAAGTTCGGTGGTGCAACCGGCAACTTCAATGCGCACCACGTCGCTTATCCCGACTATGATTGGGTTAAATTCGGCAACCGTTTCGTCAGTCAGAGTCTCGGATTAGAGCGAGAACAATGGACTACACAAATATCCAACTATGACAACCTTGCAGCCGTCTTCGATGCCATGCGACGCATCAACACCATTGTCATCGACCTTGACCGCGACATTTGGATGTATATCTCCATGGGCTACTTCAAACAAAAAATCAAGGCAGGAGAAGTCGGTTCTTCAGCTATGCCACATAAAGTTAACCCTATTGACTTCGAAAATTCCGAAGGCAATATGGGGATAGCCAATGCCATACTCTCCTTTCTTTCCGGCAAACTACCAGTCAGCCGACTTCAACGCGACCTTACAGACTCCACCGTACTGCGCAATGCCGGTGTTCCGCTTGCACACGCATTAATTGCCATCCAATCCACACTTAAAGGACTTGGAAAACTCCTTCTTAATGATGAAGCCATACGACGCGATCTTGACGACACCTGGGCCGTCGTAGCCGAAGGAATTCAGACCATACTGCGTCGCGAAGGATACCCTAACCCTTACGAGACACTAAAGGCACTCACACGCACCAATGATGGGATTACACGCGAATCCATACAACAATTTATTGATACCCTTGACGTTTCCGAAACAATCAAGGATGAGTTGAGACGTATCTCTCCGTTCAATTACACTGGAGTATGATCCATCCAAGCATCTCGAAGACCGAAAAAAAATAGCCAAATCAATTAAACACTCCCACGGGTGAAGAACTTCCTAATTCTCTTCCGACGCTTTCTACCGAACTACAAACGGTATGTTGTCGCCAACCTGACCTGCAACGTGCTGACCACGATCTTTTCGCTGTTCAGTTTTGCAACAATCATACCTATCCTCCAGATTCTCTTCGGTATGGAAGCGGGTGTTGACACCCTTCTTCCTTGGTCACTTTCCGACTCTGTCGGAGATCTTGCCGCAGCGCTCAAAAACAACGTATTCTACTACATCGGTCAATTCATCATTATCTATGGAGCCTCCTCCACTCTTCTTATCCTCGGGCTCTTCCTCATCGTCATGACCTTTTTCAAAACTGCGACTGCCTACCTTGCCGGATACTACCTCACCCCTATCCAAAACGGAGTTCTCCGAGACTTGCGCAACCAACTTTTTGACAAAGTATTGCGTCTTCCACTCGGATTCTTCAGCGAAGAGCATAAAGGCGACATTATTGCACGTATGACCACAGACGTTGCCGAAATTGGCAACTCCATCATGGCATCGCTTGAAGCGATGTTTAAAAACCCCGTCATGATCGTCATCTACTTCGCCGTACTTCTATCTATATCTTGGCAGCTTACCGTTTTCGTACTCGTCATGCTACCTATTGCAGGAGGCCTCATCGGATACATAGGAAAGTCTCTCAAGAAGAAATCTCTTCTCGGACAAACTCAAACAGGAGAACTGCTCTCTCAAATCGAAGAGACACTCGGCGGACTGCGCATCATCAAGGCATTCAATGCCGAGCATAAGGCATTCAGTCGATTTTCCGAACTCAACAACACCGTTCGCAAGACCTTCAACAGGATGAACCGACGCTACATTCTCGCACATCCTGTCAGTGAATTCCTTGGTACTGTCATCATCGTCATTGTACTATGGTTTGGAGGGTCTCTCATTCTCGATCACACTTCTAATATTTCCGCCCCCGCATTCATCTACTACCTCGTCATTTTCTACTCCATCATCAACCCTGTCAAGGATCTCTCCCGCGCCAGCTACACCATTCAGAAAGGAATGGCATCTCTCATCCGCGTTGACAAGATTCTCAAAGCCGATAATCCCATTAAAGAAAAGAACGATGCCCGCAAGATCAAATCCTTTGATTGTGCGATTGAATTCAAACATGTATTCTTCCGCTACGACAACGACTGGGTTCTCAATGACATCGACCTCACCATACAAAAAGGACAGACCGTCGCTCTCGTTGGACAATCCGGCAGCGGCAAATCCACGATGGTCGATCTCATTCCACGCTTTTACGATGTAACCAGAGGTTCGCTCACCATTGATGGTATTAATGTTTCTGACATCAAACTCCATAGTCTGCGGAGCCTCATGGGAAACGTCAATCAGGAAGCGATACTCTTCAACGATACCTTTTTCAACAACATTACTTTCGGTGTCGAACATCCTACCATGGAAGACGTAGTTGCAGCCGCACGCATTGCCAATGCACACGAATTCATCATGGCTACTCCAGACGGATATAATACCAATATCGGAGATCGTGGCAGCAAACTCTCCGGAGGTCAGCGGCAACGCATCTCCATTGCTCGTGCCATACTCAAAAACCCACCGATACTCATCCTCGACGAAGCCACCTCAGCTCTCGATACCGAAAGCGAAAAGCTCGTTCAGGAGGCCATTGACAACCTCATGCGCAACCGCACGTCCATCATCATAGCACACCGTCTCTCCACCATACGCAATGCCGACCTTATCTGTGTCCTACACGAAGGACGTATTGTCGAACGAGGACGACATGAGCAACTCTTACAACTCAACGGCTACTATAAACGTCTTTGTGACATGCAATCCTTCTAAGAGATTCTTCTTTCGATTCTTATGCAGGACGTCATCCCATTCATCCACTCAGCATCCGACCTTCTATGGTCTGGACTCCTTTTCCTTCTTATCGGCACACACCTTTTCCTCACTCTACGTCTCCTCGGAATCCAGCGCCATATACATCGAGGCATACGTCTCTCCATCTCACGCGACCCTCAAAACACCGGAGACATTTCACCATTCGCTGCTCTTGCAACGGCTCTCGCCGCCACCATCGGAACCGGTAACATTGTCGGTGTTGCCACAGCCGTCACCTGTGGCGGACCAGGAGCCATATTCTGGATGTGGATCACAGGCGTACTCGGTATCGCCACCAAATATACCGAAGCCGTTCTATCTCTCTTCTACCGCGTCCGAAATGCGGACGGTTCCTTTTCTGGCGGTCCTATGTACGTTATCCAACGTGGACTTCATTCTAAATGGCTCGCCGCACTTTTTGCATTCTTCACCATTCTTGCCTCCTTCGGAATCGGTTCCTCTGTCCAGTCCAACTCCTTCACATCTGCTCTTCATGAAGGTTTCGGCATTCCTCATCTTTGGTCGGCTATTATTGTCACTATACTTACCGCCATTTCCATCCTTGGTGGTGTACGCAGCATATCACGCATCTGCGTTATCTTAGTACCCTTTATGGGACTTTTTTACATTTCTGCCTGTCTCTTTCTGCTCGTCACGCATTACGAGACACTGCCTGAATCAATCTCTCTTATCTTTCACTCTGCCTTCAATCCACAAGCAGCCGGAGGGGCTTTTATCGGCATCAGCGTCATGCAAGTAGCACGATACGGCATCGCCCGCGGACTCTTCAGTAACGAATCCGGAATGGGTTCTGCACCCATCATTGCCGCATCCGCCAAATCACGTAACCCGGTTCGTCAAGGACTTATCTCTGCATCTGGCACTTTCTGGGATACCGTCGTCATCTGTGCCATCACAGGACTCGTCATTGTCAATACTGGAGCCTTTCGGATTTCAGGAGAAGGACTCCAACTAACACAATACGCTTTCGACCTTATACCCTTTGTCGGTTCAAAAGTCCTCTGTATCTCTCTGACTACCTTTACCTTTTCCACCATCCTCGGCTGGTATTTCTATGCTGAGAAATGCGCCACCTATCTCTGGGGAGGGTGCGCCGTCCTACCTTACAGAATATGCTATGTCATTGCCACCTTCCTTGGTGGAATCTTCTCGCTCAACCTCGTTTGGTCCCTCGGGGATATCTTCAACGGTCTGATGGCTATACCAAACCTAATTTCCCTGCTGCTGCTTAGTGGCATTGCTGTCCGTCTCACACGCATCTACCTATGGAACAACCGACTCAATGCCAACGCACCGACACCTTCAGGAAGAAAACAATGAATCTCCACAAGCAAAATGTACATCATTTCTTGTGAAGATTCTAATTTATGACTATTTTTATGAAGTTTCATATGCATTAGGTTTCCCCTCGCCATCATAACTTCTTTAAGAGAAATGGCATTCACACGTATAGTCCGCACGATATCTACCCTGCTCGCAATCTGTTTTTTAGCTGGATGTCAGGATGACTATACCAATTACAAAGTTGACTCCGCCGTTCTTCAAAAATACTTGCAGTCCTATCTTTCCGAGGCACGAGAACGCGGTGTGATTTTAGACCCCAAGACAACAGGTCTCATTCTCTCCTTTGGTGACTGTGAAGGGTCGGCTGCCGGAACCACATTCTATGAAAACCCCATACGAATTGTCATTGACAAGTCCTATTGGGATAATTGCTCTAATTATGCTGACGGAGATTACCTGCATGAAGAGGTCCTATTTCACGAACTGACTCACGCTCTGCTTTATCGGGGACACGACAACTCCATACTGCCGGACGGAGAATGGAAATCCATCATGCGAGGAGGAACACTCCCAAAGGGACGAATAAACAACATCAGTTTTCGCGGTATGCGTCGCAACTATTATGTTGACGAACTCTTTCGTGCCTCCACTCCGCCTCCCACATGGTCACTTCCTTCTCCAGTCTCTGCTCCCCCTGATATTTCGCTATTACCCACTATCAATGACGATTTCTTATCGGGGCTCTATAATCCTCTGCATTATTATATTCGGCCTTACTATTCTCAGAGCCGAGCATCTGTCTATGATCAGGCACTTGTCTATGAAAATGCCGAATCCTCAACCAATTTCTACTTTCACCTTCTCGACATAGGAATCTCAACTGAACAAGACTTCTATTTCACCACACAGTTTACCTTGAAGAACGTAGGTTCCGATCACGGTACGGTAGGACTTACCTTCGGGGACATTGACGATGGTTCCCTCCTCTCTATCCGGATGAGCCAGGACCGTCAATTCCATATCTATGATAACAGGGAACGCTTTGCATCCGTTTATCTTCCGTGTGAATCAGCACCTTTCTCCGGAGAGGTTACTTCTCTCGGTATCCGACGAACAAGAGACCGCATAGACTACTACATTAACTCTCAATGTATCTTTACCGATTCCATCACACATCCAATCGGAAATAAAGGAAACTTCTTCGCTCTCATCCTGCCCGCCAGAGCTGACACGCACATCCAAAACGTTCAACTCCTCACACAGCAAAAAGGAGAACTCCGTCGAGTTTCCTCTCCAAAGGTTCACAACCTATATCCGGTCCACCACCATGCACAAAAAAGAGACACCACCGACTGACCTCATCCCTAATAATCTTCACGTTAAAACGACAAAAAATCACATATATTACTATGATCAACATCTATCAAATTCTTCCCCGTCTCTTCACCAATCTCAAAGGGAATAACATTCCGAACGGAACCATTGAGGAAAACGGCTGCGGAAAAATGAATGACCTCACCCTCTCACTACTGAAAGAGATCCGTAATGACGGATATACACATCTGTGGCTTACAGGTCTGCTTGAACACGCCACCAAAACCGACTATTCATCTTCAGGAATCCACAGAGACCATCCAGGGGTGGTAAAAGGGCAAGCAGGTTCTCCATATGCCATCAAAGACTACTACGACATTGACCCTGATCTGGCCGAAAACGTATCGGCACGTATGAATGAATTTGAGTCACTACTCCAACGTATACATAAAGCTGGGCTGAAACTCATCATCGACTTTGTACCCAACCACGTTGCCAGAGAATATCACTCTGATTCTCGTCCGCGTGGAATAAAGGACCTCGGAGCCGAAGACAACCTCCAATTTGGATTCTCGCAACAAAACAATTTCTATTATTTTCCAGGACAGGAGTTTACTCCTCAATTCGACGCAGAAGGCTATCACGAGTATCCAGCCAAAGCGTCTGGCAATGATGTATTTCACCCTTCTCCATCAAAAGACGATTGGTATGAAACCGTCAAACTCAATTATGGAGTGGACTATCTAAATAGTCGAACCGCATTCTTCGACCCTATTCCAAATACATGGTTCAAAATGCGAGATATTCTTCTTTTCTGGGCAGGAAAGGGTGTGGATGGATTCCGATGTGACATGGCGGAGATGGTTCCTGTAGAATTCTGGGGATGGGTACTTCCACAAGTAAAAGCCAAACACAAGAACATTCTATTCATAGCCGAAGTCTATAACCCATACGAATATCGCAATTATATCTTCAACGGGCACTTCGACTACCTGTACGATAAAGTAGGCACATATGACATTTTACGATCCATTACATGCCATCGCTGTTCCGCATCTGCCCTAACAGGTTCGTGGCAATCGGTAGATGACATCCGCGACCATATGCTGAACTTTCTCGAAAACCATGATGAACAGCGTATTGCCTCCGACTTCTTTGCAGGTAATGCCCGAAACGCCATTCCGGCGCTTATTGTCTCATCCACCCTCAGTTCTTCTCCATTTATGGTTTATGCCGGTCAGGAACTTGGAGAACGCGGAATGGACCAAGAGGGTTTCTCAGGCAAAGACGGACGTACGACACTTTTTGATTATTGGACCGTTGATACTCTTAGCCGTCGTCTGAAAGGAGACCTCACCGAAGACGAAAAGAGCCTTTATTCTGTCTATCGGACTCTGCTTAACCTCCGATTAAAAAATCCCGCCCTCAGCGAAGACTCCCTTCGCTACGACCTACAATGGCTCAACTACGACAACCACACATGGAATCCGTACTTCCACTACGCTTATCTGCGTCAATCATCTGACGGGAAAGAGACCCTGCTCATTGCCGTTAATTTCAATGACGAACCTGCCTCCTGCGACATAAACATCACCTATCATCCATTTGGGACATTGCAGTTACCGAAAGAGCGGGAATATCTTTGCAAAGATTTACTCACTGGAAATACTGTCAAACAACTATTCTCAAAAGAGAAACCATTTCACGTTGAACTACCTGCCCGCAGTGGTGTCATTATGAAGATAGGAACGAAATAAGACACAAACATTATTAAATGAAAACAGCACATACCGAAGATCTTAAAGCTTTTGAACGACTACTTGGAATCATTGATGACCTGCGGGAAAAATGTCCATGGGATTCAAAACAGACATTCGACTCTCTACGTCCGCTAACAATTGAGGAAACCTATGAATTGGCCGAAGCAATCCTCCAACGCGACTATCCGAACATCGCCAAGGAGATGGGAGACGTGTTAATGCACCTGCTTTTTTATGCAAAGATGGGGAACGAAGTCCATCGTTTTTCTCTTGCCGATGTATGTAATCGTCTGTGCGAGAAACTCATTTTCCGTCATCCTCATATTTATGGTACAACAGAAGCTTCCACCCCAGAGGCCGTCGAGAAGAATTGGGAAGAACTGAAGACACGTGAAAAGGGTGGCAATAAAACAATTCTATCTGGTGTACCAAAAACTCTTCCATCCCTCATCAAAGCCTATCGTATACAGGACAAGGCACGGAATGTCGGTTTTGATTGGGAAAAACGAGAAGATGTATGGGAAAAGGTTCATGAGGAAATATCAGAAGTTGAAGCCGAGTTGACAAAACAAACTACCGCCCAAAATAATCAGAACGAATTGGAATCAGAATTCGGAGATTTGCTATTTGCTGTTGTCAATGCCGCCCGACTTTATGGAATCGATCCAGATAATGCGCTGGAGCATACTAATCAGAAGTTCATTCGACGTTTTACCTACATAGAACAAGAAGCAAAGAAAAAGGGGGTGCATCTTAAAGAGCTGAGTCTTGAGGAAATGGACCATCTGTGGGAAGAAGCAAAGAAAGAAGAAAGCCACAAACAAGCATCAGAAAAGGATTGAGTCAAAAAAAGAGGAGGAGTGATACACACATTCCCAAAATAAACTATCTTTGCAACCACAAAAGATCGGGATGTAGCGCAGTTGGTAGCGCACTACGTTCGGGACGTAGGGGTCGGGCGTTCGAGTCGCCTCATCCCGACCAAAAGCGACAAACGAAGAAATTCGTTTGTCGCTTTTTCTTTTCCATCCTTGCAACTGCTTGAAAACAAACGAAATGTCTTAAACACCTCATTCTCTGTTTCGGTTCGATAATCATCTGTGTTCTTATCGAAGTAAATCCCACTCGGGAACAATAAATTTTGAAGTTTTTGCCTACTTGTGAAATCCCCATCTTGCCACAATTCAAGCGATAGCCAAAAATCTAAATGTGGAGGTTACCACCCTATTCAATTTACATCTGAGTCAAAGCGACCTAACGGCCATTGTCGTATTTCGTGGGGAAACACTTGTAAAATGTGGAGTCCCTTCTTGAATTTGCCACTCAAATAAAAACAACACTACAAGATGAAGAAATCACAGAAAAGGACATCAACGCTAATTATCACGGAAAATAAAAACACCGGCTATTACTAACCGGTGTTTTTTCCCCACGACAGAGAGTGCTTATTTTTCTTGTAATTCGCTAAAACTAAAACGTGATGTTATCTGACCATTGAAAGTGTAGGATTTCCCATCCTTTTCAAACTTCACGTTTTCTAATTTTAGTGTCAACTCCTCTTTCGATACGTTTGTATCTACGATTTTGGCAGTTCCACTTACATAAGGATACTTTATCCCCTTTTTTTGCCCCGTAATATCAGGTTCCACTACAAAGTTCTTCATGTTTGATATTACATCACCCTTCTTAGGTTCGTATGGACATTGACATGAAAGAATGTAACTATCTCCATTCATTAATCCAAATCCGAACATCGCATAATTGTCATCCAAGTCCAGTCCCAAAATGGAAGTCATATCTTCCCAAGAAAATAATGTGGAAAACAACTCTTGCTTAGTTCCATTAATTTCAATTTGGTCAAAACCAAATGAGGGTTCTTCATCATCATCTCCACAAGATACGAATGTTAGGCTGAAAACAGCCATGACAGCAATTGCTATCAAACTTAAATACTTTTTCATTTTTTTAATTAGTTTAAGCATCTGTGACCCTACGATGCTGGTTATTATTAGATTTGAAATAGGCATTTACTATTTCAGTAAGTTATCATTGTTTCCCAAATGTCCATTGAAGCCGAATATAAGAAACAGCACTTTTTAATTTTTTTGAAATACCCTTTTCCTCACTCGATAATTCTGCAATATCAAGGAATCCCTTGTCGATCCCGATACCTAAACCAAACTTCTTAAAGCAAACGCCTATATTACCTCCAATGCCAAAATCCAAAGGTTTGGATTTAAGTTCATAATCGCTATTTCCATAACCTTCCGATAATGAACAATTTCCGTTTACGCCTATATATGGGCCTAAATCCACAAATACTCTGATGTCATTTTTAAAAACATACTTATATCCTACATGGATTGGAATATTAAATTGTACTTCTGTAAAACTGTTTCCTGATGACATCATATCAGCTAAATTATTGCTCATTTCACCTCCGCGCTGAGTGAAATGTAATCCTACAAGTCCATATAATCTTCCTTTATTATCAGAGAATGAAAGTATATTTTTTTTGACATCTACTCCGGCATTGATATTAATTATTGCTAAGTCATACGGGTCACTTGAGGCTGTCGTGCCAAATCCTGCACTAATCGTATACTCAAACTGTTTTAAGAAAGATTTGACCTTCCCAACTTTTGATTCTTGGGAAAAAGCATTTACACTGAATGCAATGAACAATGCAAAAAGAAAGAATTTTTTCATAAATATTAAATTCTAAGGCATCTGTGACCCTGCGATGCTGATTATTGTTTAGGTTCGAGATAGGCATAAAAGAAAAGCGGAGTCACCATTTTCCTATTCTGCCATGTTGGGCTTGGACTCCCTTGCTACACAGAATAGGAAAGATTACTCCGCTTGGCAGTATATCGCATAAGATACGATTACACACCAAGAGAGCGTTTCCCACTTTCTGATGTAGCAATATAGGCTAATGCCTACTTTGTGAAGTGTCCAAGTTCACATGTTCAGAAAAGCGAAAATGCGCTATCTAATATGTCTGTCAAGTGCCTACTAAGGCAACATGACGACGCAATAATAATAAAAACATTTGAAAGAATGCTCAACTACCTGGAACAAACTTAACTTTTGACGTTATTTTTTCTTGTTTTACGACAACTTTGCGTAGACTCATGATAACTTTTTATATTAAACAGTCAAGTAACCTTTCCGACTGCTGCAATGACAGCAAAAAAGATGAATTAGTTTGTTGTTTCAGTTCCTTACCCTTATGTAAATGCAGACACGCTTCTTATATCGATCTGTTGTTACCTTATTTCTTATGCAAATGCCGTTGGAGTATTTCTCTACCTTCCACTTATCGTAATTGGATCGGTTCTGTTTCGTCTGTGAAATAATATCTCTTATCTGTGTGGAGGGAACCATTTCTATCTCTATAAACACAAAAAAAATGTGCAAAAGATGCATAAGTGTATTATTATGTATACCTTTGTAACATAAAATTGAAATAAGAATGATTCTGAACACCCATCATCATGCGCATCATCATGTAACCTTAGTATAAAAACGAGGTAAGTGGGCTGTCATTGATATGAAAAATAAAAATTAATCAGACATAAAGACAGGGCTTGCCGAGAACATGGCAAGCCCTGTGTCTTTGTTTAGCAAACAAGTCTTTTTTTAAAGCATACAAGCAAATGTGAGTCAGCTTCAGGTCCGTCATTCAACAATTCACTTTGCAAGTTTTAAATTAAATATGAGAGAGAAAGATTATTGGAAAAAAATCAAGAACCCCTGGACCGATATCGAAGGATACCATTGTTTTGCCTGTTCTCCTAATAATTCATCGGGGTTACACCTTGAATTCTTCGAGGACGGCGAAGACATCGTTTGTGAATGGTTGCCTGATATCCGTTATCAAGGATGGCTAAACACCCTTCACGGAGGTATCCAAGCCACACTAATGGATGAAGTAGCAGGATGGGTGGTCACAACAAAACTTGGCACCTGCGGAGTGACGTCACAGATGAAAATCCGATTTCTGAAACGGATTGACACCACCGAAGGACATGTCATCATTCGAGCAAGGTTAGAAGAAATGAAACGCAACCTGGCCATGATATCCGCAGAAATTCGCAACAGCAAGAATGAAATCTGCGCCACGTCCAACTTAGTCTATTTCACCTATTCCAAAGAGGTGGCAGCCAAAACGTTCTTTCTGCGCACCCCAAAAGAGAACGACTGACATTCTGTAATCGAATTGACTTCAAATACAAAATATATACAAATACATATACCAATCATGCTTAGAATAGCCATACAAGCCAAAGGGCGTCTCTTTGAAGAGACCATGAACATGTTCGCAGAATCCTCCATCAAGATTGAGCCCTCCAAGCGCACACTCCTTGTTCCGGCGAAAAACTTTCCTATCGAGGTTCTCTTCCTGCGTGACGACGATATTCCACAAGTTGTCGCCAGCGGCATTGCCGATGTCGGCGTTGTCGGAGAAAACGAATATGTTGAACGACGTCAGAAAGCCAACATTGTCAAACGTCTCGACTTTTCCAAGTGCCGTCTCTCTTTAGCGATTCCCAAAGCTGAAAATTACGAAGGAGTAAGATGGTTTGAAGGGAAACGCATAGCGACTTCCTATCCTTCTATTCTGCGCGACTTTCTTAAAAAAAACAACGTTCACGCTGATATTTACGAGATTACAGGGTCTGTTGAGATTTCTCCTGCCATCGGTGTAGCCGATTGTATCTTCGACATTGTCTCCTCCGGCTCCACCCTTGTCTCCAATAATCTCAAAGAAGTAGAGGTTGTCATGAACTCCGAGGCTCTTCTCATCGGACATAAGGGACTCTCGAAAGAGAAACAAAACATTCTTGATGAACTTCTATTCCGTTTTGAGTCTTACAAAAATGCAGAGGGGAAGAAATACATCATCCTCAACATACCAAACGACAAAATTGCTGAAGCCTGCCAACTTCTTCCCGGCATGAAATCGCCGACTATCACACCACTCTTCGACAAGGGATGGTCCTCCATGCAAAGCGTCATTGAAGAAGAGTCCTTTTGGGACAAGATTTCGCAACTCAAAGCCATCGGAGCTGAAGGCATCCTCGTACTCCCAATCGAGAAAATGATTCTCTAAATTCCACAAAACCTATGCAATACATCCGATATCCTAAAGACGAAGACTTCCCTAAACTGATCTCACGTCCGCACTTCGACCACTCGACACTCTATAGTACCGTCCGCACCATCCTTGATGACGTACGTAACAATGGAGATTCTGCAATCATTTCCTACGAAGAAAAGTTCGATCATGTCCATCTCTCCGACCTTAGGGTCTGCGAAGAGGAAATCCGTGCTGCGGAAAACCTTGTCAGCCAAGAGCTCAAAGAAGCCATGCTGCAGGCTAAGGAAAATATTTCCAAATTTCATGCAGCACAGGACATCCCCCTGCCATCGGTCGAGACCATGTCAGGAGTACGATGCTGGCAAAAAGCACTTCCGATTGAAAAAGTCGGGCTCTACATACCCGGAGGTACTGCTCCCCTCTTTTCTACTGTACTCATGCTTGCAATACCAGCACAACTTGCAGGATGTCGTGAAATTGTTCTCTGTACCCCACCCAATCGCGAGGCAAAAATTCATCCCGCCGTACTCTATGCTGCCTCAGTAGCTGGAGTAAACCGTATTTTCAAGATTGGCGGTATTCAAGCCATTGCGGCCATGGCATATGGTACCGAATCAGTCCCCAAAGTCTATAAAATCTTCGGTCCCGGTAATCAGTACGTCACAGCAGCCAAACAGATGGTATCGATCTCCGATGTCGCCATCGACATGCCTGCCGGGCCTTCTGAAGTGGAAGTCATTGCCGACGAGACCTCTAATCCCGTTTTCGTTGCTGCCGATCTCCTCTCTCAAGCTGAGCACGGAACCGATTCTCAAGCTATTCTTGTCACTACAAGCGAACAACTTGCCGAACAGACTCTCATGGAAGTCCAACGACAGTTGGAGTTGCTACCTCGACGTGAAATAGCCGAAAAATCGCTTGCACACTCACGTATCATCCTTGTATCAGATCGCAGTGCCGTCATCCGACTCACCAATGCCTATGCTCCAGAACATCTCATTATCTCCACACAGGATCCACATGAGATTGCCAATGCTGTCGTAAATGCAGGCTCCGTTTTCATTGGTCCGTACACCTGTGAGAGCGCAGGCGACTATGCTTCCGGGACGAACCATACTCTTCCTACTTCCGGCTATGCCCACGCCTATAGCGGAGTCCATCTAGATTCCTTCCGCAAGAAAACAACCTTTCAAGAAATCAGCGCACCAGGTCTAAGAAACATCGGACATATCGTTGAAACAATGGCAGAGGCGGAACAGCTCACAGCGCACCGTAATGCTATGACACTACGACTTCAATCACTTGAAAAAAAACAGTCATGAGAACCATCGAACAACTCCTTCGTCCCAACATACGAAGTCTAAAACCTTATTCTTGTGCTCGAGACGAGTTCAAGGGTGAAGCTCGCGTTTATCTTGATGCCAACGAGAATCCAAGAAACCAGCCCTACAATCGCTACCCAGACCCTCTACAAGTTCAACTCAAAGAGAAAATTGCCCATCTTAAGGGTGTTCGACCCTTGCAGATTATGCTTGGAGTCGGCTCCGATGAACCCATTGACCTTGTATTCCGCATTTTCTGTGAGCCAAAGGAAGACAATGTGGTTGCCATTGAACCGACCTATGGCATGTATAGTGTTTGTGCAGAAATCAACGATGTGGAGTACCGTCGGGTACGTCTGAACGAAGACTTCTCTCTTGATGCTGAAAAATTACTCAATGCAACCGATGAACACACCAAAGTTGTATTCCTCTGTTCGCCGAACAATCCTACTGGCAACCTCCTCGACAAAGGTGAAATAGAAAAAATACTACGTTCCTTTGATGGGATTATTGTTATAGACGAAGCATATATTGATTTTGCCGACACTCCCTCTTGGCTCTCTCAACTTGACCAATATCCCAACCTCATCATCCTTCACACTTTCTCCAAAGCGTGGGCAATGGCTTCTGTACGTTGCGGAATGGCCTTTGCATCGGAACAGATTATTACCTATTTCAACAAAGTCAAATATCCCTATAACATCAGCCTGCTTACCCAACAATACGTTTCCGAACGTATTGATCATCGCGAAGAGAAAGAACTCTGGCAAAAGCAAATACTGAATGAGAGGACACGATTGCAAAAGGAACTGGCAAAACTACCATGTGTCATTAAGACCTATCACTCTGATGCCAACTTTATCCTCACACGAACCACTGATGCCAATGGTATCTACAAAAGTCTCGTCCAAGAAGGCATCATCGTACGTTTGCGCGACACCGTAACATTGTGTGATGGCTGTCTTCGCATCACCGTCGGCACACGCAAAGAAAACGACATTCTTCTCGAAGCACTCTCTCGAATGTAACAAATCACAGAAATGGATTCTATGGAAACAAAAAAAAGAGCCTTGTTTATTGACCGAGATGGCACACTCATCGTTGAACCTCCCGTAACGGAGCAGGTTGACGACCTTGAGCAGTTGGAATTCCTGCCCGGAGTGTTACGAAACCTCTATTTTCTCCGTCAGAACACGACCTTCGAACTCGTCATAGTCAGCAATCAAGATGGTTTGGGGACTCCGGACTATCCACAAGAAAATTTCGACCGCGTTCAGAACAAAATGTTGCAGATATTCGAATCTGAAGGCGTAACATTTGATAACATCATCATTGATGTCACACGAGAGGAAGAACATAGTCCGACACGAAAACCCGGAACGGCTCTACTCACACAATACCTCAACGGGGACTATGACCTCAAGAACAGTTACGTCATCGGAGACCGACTCACCGACATGCAACTAGCAAACAACCTAGGTTGCCATGGGCTCTTGCTTACTCCGAACGGAACGTCTACATTCGATCTGTCTTCCTATGAACACTGCCGCAACGTCCCCTCATGGGACAAAATTACAGAACTTCTCTTTGCTGGAGAACGTATCGGGGAGGTACGTCGAACGACTAAGGAAACCGATATCTACGTGCGCATCGATCTTGATGGAAACGGAGTATGCGACATCACAACCGGACTTGGATTTTTCGATCACATGCTTGAGCAGATTGGGCGCCACTCCGGCTCTGACCTTACCATACACGTTAAAGGAGACCTCCAAGTTGATGAGCATCACACCATTGAGGACACTGCCCTCGCTTTGGGACAAGCATTACATCAGGCCTTGGGTGACAAACGAGGTATCGAACGCTACGGATTCTCTCTCCCGATGGATGACTGTCTCTGTAGTGTATCCATAGATTTTGGAGGACGGCCATGGCTGGTATTCGACGCCACATTCCAACGTGAAAAAATTGGAGACATGCCAACAGAGATGTTTTTTCACTTCTTTAAATCTCTCTCAGATGCCGCGCAAATGAACCTCAATATTAAAGCGGAGGGGAACAACGAACACCACAAAATTGAAGGAATCTTCAAAGCACTTGCCAAAGCTATTCATATGGCCGTTCGACGCGACATTCACCACTACCAGTTACCAAGCACAAAAGGAATACTCTAACACGCCATGAAATTCATAGTTATTATTCCAGCCCGCTATGCATCGACTCGTTTTCCGGGAAAACCACTAGCGGATCTCGGTGGCAAAACAGTCATACAGCGTGTATACGAACAAGCCAGCAAAGCTGTTGCCGATGTCTGTATTGCCACAGACGATCAACGTATCTACGATACAGTTGAACAATTTGGAGGTCATGTTGTCATGACCTCTCCCAATCATCGTTCTGGCACTGACCGATTGTACGAGGCCTATACTAAAATTGGCCAGGGATTTGATGTTGTTATCAATGTACAAGGAGATGAGCCTTTCATCCAACCAGATCAGATTGAGGCCATCAAGGGCTGCTTTACTTCCTCAGACACAGAGATAGCCACCCTTGTGCAGCCCATTAATGATCTTGCCACGCTACAAAACCCAAACTCACCGAAAGTAGTTCTTAATAAAAAAAACGAAGCTATCTACTTCTCCAGATCAACCATTCCATACGTCCGAGGATGTGATTCATCTGAATGGATCACTGCACACCGTTTCTACAAACACATTGGCATGTATGCCTATCGCGGTGATGTCCTACGAGCCATTACGGCTCTTTCCCCTTCCTCATTGGAAAAAGCAGAAAATCTAGAGCAGTTGCGATGGATTGAGAATGGCTTCCATATCAAGGTAGCCATAACAAATCACTCCACTATTGGCATTGACACACCAGAAGATCTTGCTAAAGCACTTCAGTTGATAGACAAACAAACACCCTGACCATCGCCATATGATACCCGACCGCTGTCATCGTCCAAAGATACATCCTCCTGTACCTGCTACGCTCCGAGAAACGGAGTGTAAGACTCTACACAACGGTATTGAGACCTATATACTCAACGATGCGACATATGATGTATTGCGGGTTGATTTCATCTTCAACGGAGGTACTATTCTCTCTGGATCACCTCTGTTTTCAGATCTGTTATGTCAGATGCTCAAACGTGGCACAGAGACTCAGTCTGCAGAGCAGATTGCCCGACGCATGGATTTCTACGGAGCATCGCTCGAACATAGCGTTACCCACAATCACACCATGTTGACTTTGAATACGACAAGCCGCTTTGCAGAACCCGTATTTTCAGTCCTCGAAGACATACTTAAACATAGTACGTTTCCTCATAAAGAGTATCTTATACTCCGAAAAAAAGCATACAATAATTTCCGCGACAAACTCAGTATTGCAAAAAAGCGAGTCATCAGGCGTATGGAACAAGTTATATACGGTCCGAAACACCCTTACGGGCGTTCAATCAGATGTTCGGATTTTCGCTCTGTCAACCTCGCCCAATTGCAGACACTATATCGTCAGATTATAAATTCTGACGGATGTCGGATACTACTAACAGGACATGTCACACCAGCAGTCCTACAGGCAATAGAAGAACATTTCGGAAGAAATGATTGGCATGCGACACTCGGTATCGCATCTCCGGATCCTTTTCTTCCTCCTATTTCAAGAATTCAACGACGACATTTCTTTCTTCCCAAGGACGATGCTGAGCAGTCTACAATTGCTTTTGCTGGTCCTGTCATTGAGCGGACAGATCCCGACTGGTATCCACTAGACATCCTAACATCCATTCTTGGAGGATACTTCGGCAGTCGACTGATGAAATCTGTACGAGAACAATACGGCTACACCTATAACATCCATGCCGATATTCATCCTTTTTACCATAATGGCTACGTCTATATCTTAACAGAAACGGCATCCGAGACTACCGAACCACTAATTCAAGAAGTATTTCACCAAATGGACATTCTACGTCAGCAACCGATATCGTTCGACGAACTTTCTACTGTTAAGGCCTACCTATCTGGCGAACACTCCATTTCTATGGATGGACTATTCAGCCATACCTTCTTTTGGCTAAGCATACTTCAACTCGGATGGCGTAAGGAGCATTTCTACCTTTACGAAAAGGAACTGCAGTCTATCACGGCAGAACGCCTACAAGAAACAGCCAAACGATGGTTGCGTCCTCAACTCTTTCAGATCATTATATGTGGCAAAAAAACGCAATAAGAACAACACATGGCTCGGTACTTCATTTACATCTCTTTCAAAGGTACTGCCTACCACGGATGGCAGCGTCAGCCTAATGGTATCTCAGTACAAGAGAAATTGGAGGGCGCTCTTTCAATATTACTCAACTCGACCATCAGCGTCACCGGAGCAGGACGCACCGATGCTGGAGTTCATGCATCCATGATGGTTGCTCATTTCGATACAACGCATAAACTTTCCGACCCATTACACATTATACACCGTCTTAATCGTCTCCTCCCTGCCGACATTGCCATCAAAGACATTCGTCTCGTAAAAGACGACGCTCATGCCCGTTTCTCCGCTGAACGTCGAACCTACCAATACTTTCTCAGTACACAAAAAGATCCTTTCGCAGGAGAAACGACCACAATTCTTACAACCGACCTTGACTTTGAACTTATGAATCAAGCTGCTCAAGCTTTGCTTCGACACACCGACTTCACATCTTTCTCAAAACTTCATACAGACACCAAGACCAACAATTGTAACGTAACCCAGGCTCTTTGGACTCGTTCGATTCAAAACCCTGCACTGTGGGTATTCACCATCACAGCCAACCGCTTTCTACGCAATATGGTACGTGCCATTGTCGGGACTCTCATACGAGTTGGACGTCATCAGATGACACCATCTGAATTTGAAGGTATCATTCTTGCCTGCAACCGTTCCAAAGCTGGAACATCCGCTCCTCCACAAGGCCTCTTTTTGTCTGATATCATCTATCCTAATGATGTATTTATTATCAACGATCATGAACTCTAACCACTTATGTGGCTCACACTTACTATTTTCTCTGCCCTTGCTTTAGGCATTTACAACGTTTTGCAAAAGAAATCGCTGGAAGGGAATGCACTTCTTCCTGTATTATTTCTCTCTATTCTATCCTCCTCCATTCTACTTTTTCCACTGCTATTGCTCTCCCGATTAGATCCGAACACATTGAAAGGCACCTCCCTCTTCGTACCAGAGACAGACCTTACGACCCATATATTCATCTTTTTGAAAGCAGCCATTGTGCTCGCATCGTGGATATTCGGTTACGCAGGGATGAAACATCTTCCTCTGACCCTTGTTTCACCTGTGAAAGCGACACAACCTATCTGGACCATTATAGGAGCCATTGTTCTATTTGGCGAGATTCTCTCACCAGCACAATACGGGATACTGGGTTTCACTCTACTTTGTTTTTATCTCGTTTCACTTGTAGGACAACGAGAGAATCTTTCCTTTATACACAACCGATGGATGCTCTGCATTATCCTTTCCACCCTCATTGGAGCTGTTTCGGGACTATATGACAAATTCCTAATGCAACGCTTCGATCGCATGACTGTCCTCGTCTGGTTTACATGGTATCAAGCTGTACTAATGTTGTTTGTATGTTTACTACTGTGGTATCCTCAGCGTCATGAGCAACGTTTCCGATTTCACATTTCCATTGTACTTATCGGGGTTTTCCTCTCTTTATCCGACTTCCTCTACTTTCAAGCACTCACCTTCCCAGACTCACTCATTGCTGTTGTTTCTCCCATCCGTCAATCCGCTATGCTTATTCCCTTTACTGTCGGCGCATTATTTTACCATGAAAAAGGACTAAAACTAAAGATTCCTTGTATGCTCGGCATCTTATTAGGAGTCTGTCTGCTTTTCTTATTCTCCCACTAATTTCAACATCTACAAACAATTGGATTCTAAAAAAAGAATTTTGAATAACTATTTCCGGACTTGATTGTTTCGGTTGTAGCGAACTGTACGTGCTTTTCCAGACGCATAAGAAGTTACTTCTTTACCCTGGTAATCTCCTTGACCATTGTAAATAGAAGTCGTAACGTCGCCGTTTCGTGACCTACATGTATGAAGAATCATCTCCAGTTTTCCTTCTGGTGTGTAAAGATAGTTGACATCGTCTTCGTCACGTACATCATCCTTCCTGAACGACGATGTTTTCCCAGAAGGTACAAATTTTCCTTTTGCTGATACAGACGTCTGTGCACGAGGTTTCTGCTCAAAATTATTCTGAGCCTGTTTTACAGCCTTCTCCACTTGTTCGATAAAGACATAATGGGAAGTAACTTTATTCTGCAACATGGTACGCAATTTAGGCTCAATATCGTTCCATAATCGGTCATAAGAAACATGTTCTCCCCAGCCACCATCGGAATGCACAAATACCACATCCTGTTTCCCAAGAAAAATACTCTTTACATCAGGTCTGCGAAGAGAAGAACGTATTCGAGTCCAAGAGTCACCTTTAAAGACATCAACGGGACGAAGCAGATGCCCTGTACACGAATGCAAATCAATGAACATATTTCGACGTTCTCCGCCAATAATAATCCCATAGAGTAAATGGCCGGATTCAGCAGCTATTACGCGAACGACCTGTTCGTTCGTAACCTTGGTTAGAGCATCATCAAGCGATGCGACTCCTTCCTTTCGTAGAGAGAGAGCACTCTCTGACATTTGGTCGGGTGAATCCATAGGAGTAACGGTGTCGGCAACTGCCTGAACTGTCAACCAATTATTAATCCAGGAGACAATCGATTCTGGACCCTGAACTGGGTATTCATAGTTAAGATCAAAAGTAGAACCGTCAGAACGATGTTTTTTCATCGAGATATGACGAAATACGATCGTATCATCCATTTCACCCGAAACAGAAGTGGAGTCTATGGAACCACGAATCTTACTATCGGATTCGTCAGAGATTCCAACGTCACCGTCCTTTCTATCACAGGACACAATAAAGAGACAACAGCACGCAAAAAGAAAAAATCGTTTCATTGATTTGAGTCAAAAATACAGCCCTTTCAACAAATCCCATGTCCAAAAGAATGTTTACGTAAATCTATCCAAACGAAAAAAATCTGTTGAAAATAAACGAATCAACGGAAGAGAGCGTCAACCTTAGCTCGCTTCGCCCTTTCAGCCTCAATTGCCGGACCTGCCTCGTCAATAATCTTGATGAGAGCATCCAGTTCCTCCACCGTTCGAAATGTCATCTTTAGACGTCCGGCATTTCGGATCCCGTCCTCGACGTATCGTGCAGTAATAATCTTCACCTTAGGAACATTGTTCTGATCAACGGAAAACCACTCATCCAAAGGATTATTATACTTAAAGTAATAGAGACCACCTGTCTGAAAAAAAACGTAAGCATTATAATTAACAGCAAAGTCTTTCTGATAATTACGGATGGCATTTTCCTTAGCCACCTGACTCCACTCAGCATACTTATTGCGTATCGTTCCGAGATACTCTCGGAAACATTTAAGGTCCTTATACTCAACCAATATACCTATTTCTGTAGCCCGATCTCGAGATTCAGACTCTCCCGTGATATAAAGATTGTAGGAAGAACCTTTATCCTCCAAACCGACGGTATAAGGAGTACCTCCGAATTCAGACATCTTATACTGCCATCTGAGAGATATCTTGAGCGAATAGAGTCCTTGTGCCTGTATAGTTGAAAAAGAAAGAACAAATAAAAAAAGCCCGAAAAAATTGAGATATTTCATAGTTATTAAATAGGTTTATTTTCGATATCCCTTTTTTGCCACAATAAAAATCAAGTAAAATTAAAATTACATTTTGGCATATTATATGAGGATAAAATGAGAAAATATATTTATATGCAAATATACTTTTTTTTAGATAATTATGGTGGATTATCTTGATATCAAGAGTACCAAGAACCGTGCCATAAGAATTACCCCGAATACCCACTCAAAAAAGCTTCTATATAATGAGCACTGGGATTGAAAAAAAATAAAAAAGGATTTAAATAACAGTTTTTTTTATCTAACTATTGTATATTTAAAAAATAGATGTACCTTTGCACCGCTCTTTGAGAAGCGCCTATACTTTTCATAAATAAAGGGAAGAATAGGAAGGAGAAATCTTGGTGCGGTAGTTCAGCTGGTTAGAATATCGGCCTGTCACGCCGGGGGTCGCGGGTTCGAGTCCCGTCCGCACCGCAAAACACAAAGAAAACCGAATTGTATAAACAACAATTCGGTTTTTTTATTGAAGACTATAGTTGGTTGAGAAACTTATTTTGGTAACGATATACCTGTTGACTGTAGATAAATATAGGGTTAAGTTTGAAAACTTTTCAAAATAGTCACATATTTATATTAGAATACTGAGGTAACTATAAAATGAAAATGGTGTCGTGTCGTGCCTATTTCAATACATAACCTCAGAGAGACTTATATCCGTGTGGAATGCTCTTTCGGCGGTTGAAAAAGAAAACACGAGCGTGACACCGTTGCAAAGTTAGCAAAAATCATTGAGAATCCATTATTTCTCAGTGATTTTCTTTTGTTGTACGGGTCATATTTAACTCTTATTTGTTGATAAGAAATCCATTTCCCACCATATTTATATAAAAGAGAAAAACGACTTTAATAGAATATGGTAAATACAGATACATTTGAATGGGTGGGACTTCCAAGTAAGGGGCAATGTTATCCAAAGACATCACCTTTGAGAAAAGGAAAGGTGGCAGTTGCGTACTTAACGGCTATGGATGAGAATATTATGGTTTCTGAAAAATTGATTGAATTGGGTAATGTCTGTTTGAAGTTACTTGAAAAGAAGATTGTGGATAAGGATATAGATGTATCTGAACTCTGTTCGGGTGATAAGGAGGCAATCGTCCTTTGGCTTCGCAAGACAGGGTATGGAAATATGTATAAGAAGCCAAACTCTGAAATTACAATAGATTTGGATGAGGTGAGGTACAAGGACTTTTATTGTGTTACTGATAATAATGGTAATTTCACGTATCATACCGCCAATGGAGATACTGTAACATATAGACTTCTCCCTTTCAGACAGGAAGAAGAACTAATTGCAAATACAATTGAGAAAGTGCAAAATATGGAGAATGAAGATGGAAGTTTAGAGGATGTTTATATGTCTATCACAATCTCAGTGCTTTTGGAAATGATAGTTTCCATAAATGGGAAGACGGATAAGGAGTATATATACCAATGGCTGTCAGAAAGTGATTATGACTCGTTAAGGAAGTTTCAACGCTACATAACCTACAATTCTCCGGGACTTGATATGGAAACCACACAAGGTATCAGTTTTTGATGATACCATATTTTATGACATAAGAATCACAAATTGAGATAGGACATGACATTAGAGGGTATATTTTCAGTACTTGAGGGAATTTCAAGAAAATTAGACAATAGAGAAGGAAAGATTGAAAAGATAAAAAGTGATTTTGACAAAGGTCTTGGCATTGGCAAAGAGGAACACGACAAGGTGGTGTCACTTCTTGACCAATTTGAGGATTCTGAAGAAAGTTTGAAACAATATGACGAGCAAATTGATGATACTAAGGATGCTCTTGGTGATTTAAACGATGTTATAAGGGATTTGAGAGATGAGTTGTCAAAAGGAACATTATCGCCAACTGAACAAGCAAAAAAGCAAAATGAATTAGACGATAAATTGACAGAAAGGAATAGGCTAATAGACAAGAAAGACAGACTTGAAACAGGACGCAACCAAGAAGAGAAACGTAACCTTAAAATCAAATCCAAACTGAATTCTAAAGGCATTACCGATACAGCCAAGGCAGTTGCTGCAAATAAACAGATGGACAAAGATATTGCCTCTGCTGCTAAAGGTGGTGGAATGTCAAAAGCATTGGGCAAGATGAAAGGTAATATTTATCTAATGATAGCGGACATGCTCATTAAGGGTGTTGAATGGGGTATCGGTAAAACCACAGAATACATGAAGGTATTTAATGAAAACCTCATGAGAGAAATGTCGGCATCAACGACTGCTGCTGTAAGTAAGATGAAAGCCGGTATTGATTCGTGGAGAGATGCGGTAGAAGGTGCTTATTCTGCTCAATCTTTGGCAGTCGAAAGTCAAATGGCTGTCATGGAGGCAGCAAATGCAAATGCTCTTGCAAACCTTAAACTTGCAAATACATGGACAAATTGGATTCCAATTGTAGGTGCATTGAACAAAGCAGAAGAAGCAAGAATGGAAATGGAGCAACAACTTCAAAAAATGGATTTGGAAAACGCACAAAAAAGAATCTCTGCTTTTGGAGAATATGTGAAACTTACAGATGACTATATCAAGAAGCAGGATAAATCAATTCATCAATATCAAGCATTGAATGGGTTAACTGTTGCTCAGACCCAATCATTTGAAAAACGTATGCTTGCAAACGGAGAAGCCTTTGCAAAGTTCAACAAAACAATTGAAGATGCTTTGGAAATGCAAAACAAATTTGCTGAACAGAGTGGTCGTGCTGTCAATTTCTCAGATGAAGATTATACTAAATCATTTAGTGTTGGTCGTTTGGTTGGGGAAGATAATCTCACACAATTCCAAGCCATGATGAATATTTTCAATACATCAATATCTGGGTCAACAGATATAATGTATGATATGTACAACTATGCCAACAAAATGGGCTTGAGTCAACAACGACTTACCAAGAATGTTCTTTCAAACTTGAAACTTGCGAGTAAATATGATTTCAAGAATGGAAGTAGAGGTTTTATGGAATTAGCGAAGTGGGCTGAAAATGCAAGGATGAGTTTAAGTTCCTTTGGCAGTGCTATAGAGAAAGTTCAAAGTGGTGGATTGGAAGGTGTTATAAAACAAGGTGCAGGGTTGCAAGTTCTTGGAGGAAATGTTGCAATGGGAGCAGACCCAATAGCCATGATGTTTGAGGCCGGGGCAGACCAACAAAGTTATGCAAAACGCATCCAATCCATGTTGAAAGGATATGGCTCGTTTAATAAAGAAACCGGAGAGACCACATTCTCTTGGGGTGAGAATCAGTTTTTGAGGGCAATATCAGAACAAGTTGGTATGCCTGTTGAAGACTTGAAAGACATGGCAAGGGGTGCAAGACAGAAAGAATATGTCAAGGCACAAATGGGTGGTTCAACATTAAGTAAGGAAAACCAAGATGCCGTAGCAAATAAGGCTCAGTATAACCAAGAAACTAAACGATGGTATGTGAATACCATTGATGGTGGATGGATGGATGTTGCAGACGTGACAAAAGAAAACTTGAGTCAGATTCTCTCTAATAATAAAGAAGAAAATGCTGAGAAATATGCACAAGGTACACTCGGTGCTGTTGAAAAAATAGAGGTTACAACAAAAGCAATTGCGGCTAAATTGGGAGCAACCACATTTGACGATTTTATAAAAACGACAGAAACTGCCAACAAACAAACATTAGAATCATTTACAACAAATATAGGGTCAATATCAAATGCTATATCTACATATCGTTCAGAGAGTCTTAAAAATCAAGCAGATATGCTGAAAGAGATGGGAACTATTGACAAATCCATCAAAGAGGCTTTTGGGAAGGTGGCGGCTTTTGCAGAGGAAACCAAACGTAAACAAAAAGAGATGGAAGAAGATTTGGCTAAATATAAGAATGAGAAAAGGGAACAGCAAGCAACAACAGTCAAGGAACAGGAAGAATATAAGGATAAATATAAAAATGCATCTAACGCAGTTTCAAGAGCATGGTATGCAGGAAGAATAAAAGAAGGAACAGAACTTATAAAAAGTGGTGACAAGAGAGACGGTTGGAGTGGCTTAGATGAAGGTTGGACGGGAATTAAAACTTTCTTTTCAAATCTATTCGGAGAGGATAAAGGCAATGACTATATCAAAGAATCTGATAATGTTATCGAAACAACAAAGAATAGATTTAGAGACGGTATAACCTCCGGTAATGGAAAATCAATGGCAGTCAGTGCAGCAAGTGTTACACCTATACATGATGGAACGGCAAGAATTGCTAAATCAGACCCACAAGACACTGCCTTGTTCGCAAAGACCGGAGGCCCATTTGACAAACTCTTTAATGGGGTATTTGAACGTATAGATGAGGTATATAATGTTCTGATAGGTGGTTCTGTGAGCAACACAAGGCTTGGTGACAATATAGACCCAATTGCGAAACTATATGAAGCATATGATGACCCTTATCGTTTAAGAAGCATGAGTGGCTCTCAAAAACTCATGATGAAAGCAGCATCCAACATTATGGGCATAAATTACTCGGACTTGAAAGACATGATGCCTCAAAGGAATATATCTCAAATTGAAGCACTACCTCCAAAAGGGGATGATGTGGCAAGTTCCATCAAGGAACAATGGAATGCATCGTTGAAGGACACAACTGGATCTAATGCTCCATCAACAAGTCAGCCTATGGAACTTCGCATAAGTGGAAGCCTTGACCTGAAATCGAATGGACAGTCTGTAGATATAATGGGAATGCTTCGTGAGAACCCTTTATTCATAAGAGAGATTAGCCAACTTATCACGCAACATATATCTGAAGCAAAAGATGGTGGTAGAGGTATGATGAGTCTACAACGTCATTACTAATGACGTTGGATATATGTTAAAATCCGGCCAAACCATTTGTATTTGAGAACTTTTTCGTAATTTTGCAACGCAAATTGCCGTAATAGGCTTTTGCGGACATAACATTGGAAGTGCTTTCCAAATCTTCATTCCGTTGAGTGAAACTTCGACAACTTCAATCAATATGACAGGGATGAGAGACGGACGCACTCCCTTGGCGTGTATAATCGTATCAAACCGATATACAGTCAAGGTGAGGCTAAGTTCTATCTTATCGTCATATTGGCAGTTGAAGGCCACACTCAAGAATAAGATATGAATGCGGCCTCACTTTCTTTTTGTGTCCTAACCGAAGAATTATTAACAGCATCCATCGGGTCGGGGACGCAAAACAAACAAGAGTATGTCAAATTTAGAACAACTCAAGCAAGAAATTGCTAAAGCCATCTATATTAAGATGGTATGTGAAACAAACGGGAAATCTGTCAACAAAAATGCAAAAGAAATGGCAGAATTGTCTGTAAAGGCAGCAGAAACATTCGTACAAGTGTGCAAAGGGCAAGGCCAAAAGCCACTGCCCGCATCTTCATTTATTGGGCCTAATAACATCTAATTAGGTAGGGCAATGATTCTTGTGGTTTTTATTGCTATCGTTATATTTATTGTTATAATAGTAGCAGTTAAACATTTTGGTGCAAAAGACACCATGAGGACAATCGGGTTGATGACTTCAATCCGTAATACAGGGTATGACAGTTCATCCACCATTCTCGTCATACATAACACTATCACCTCACACCTCAAGAAAGAGGGGTTTAAGGTAATCGGATTAAATGTTGTGCATGAAAAAGGTGGACGGTATCAAGGTATGTTGCAGACGGAAGAAGAGGGAACAACTACTTTGCGAATAATAGCCGATGCAAGTGGTAATCTTCAATGGTCTGTTGTTGAAGATTAAGCGGCCATTTCCTTAACTTGTCCGTATCTAACCACATTAAGAGAGCGTCCGAACATTTCAGCGAATCGGGCGCTTTCTTTGTCCTCTCTCGTATTGTAACGGAATACGGCCTCGTCCACATAACGCTGCAAATATTTGGCAGAAACAAAGTGATAAATGCCGAAGATGGAACGCTTTAACTGTCCCCAAAATCCCTCAATGCTGTTTGTATATGCATCACCAACAACAAATTCCTTTGCATTGTGGTGAACAATTGCGTGGGTATATTCACTGTCATAAAGAGACTTGTAACCGATAAACTCATCAGTGAAGATGCGAGACCCCGGCTTAACAATCTGACGAATGATAGGAGATAAAGTGTTCCCTTGGGTGTTCTTTACTTTCTTCGCAACCAACTTGCCACCTCTCTCAATCATACCGAATACCGGAGTCTTTGTTTTTGTGGAACGTCCCTGAGTTCCCTCTGTCCTCTTACTCTCATGCTTGTTCTTCTCACGACCACCAATATATGCCTCGTCACACTCCACTTCTCCACTCAGTTCCTTAACATCCTGTCCGTAGAGAGTGCGAACCTTATGCAGGATAAACCATGCAGTCTTCTGTGTAACCTTGATGTCACGTGCCAACTGATGAGAGGCAATGCCCTTCTTATGAGAAGATATAAGATACATGGCAATGAACCACTTGCGTAATGAGATTTTAGTGTTCTCAAAAATCGTTCCTACTGTCACGTTGAACTTATGGTTGCAGTGCTTACAGAGATAACGGTTATCCTTGCAGAGATGGCAATGATGACCGCCACAATAGGGGCAAACAACATCACCGTCTGACCAACGAGACTGAGCGATTGTCTGCTTGCAGAATTGGTCGGTGGTGAAATACTCCATCACTGAGAAAAGGCTATCAAACTGAGTGAAATCTATCTTCATATTTTCTTAACTTTACTTCTTTTACTAATTGTAAAGCTAAAGTCGGGATTTTTCCAGTAAAACAGGAATCTTTTTAGCTAAAGAATGCTAGACAAATACTAAAGATATCTAGAACAACAGAATATGAGGCTTACAAACAGAAAATCACCGACAAACACAAAGAATGTCGGTGATTTTGGGTAAATTTGAACCCAAGCACTCAGAGGGAATTGATGCCCTCTGTTAAGATTGCTTAGAAAGGAGTTGGTTGCTAATGAAAAAGTCTCAGATTTATTCAGAAGCATGGCGTACTGAGGTGTATGACCTTATGCTACGTGTGTTAGCAGTACGTCTCTAACGAGTTTCGGGAGGTGGTGATGAAGAATAGTAGTCTGCCACCTCTTTTCTAAAATAAGAATAAAGGTTTCCATTGTAAAAGTCAACAGAAACCTCTATTTATATTTTAAAAGGTAAGAATCTTAAGTCAACATGTATATCGTTACCCTTATTTTTCTACTTTTGTAGAAAGTAACCTCAAAAAAACAGAAAACATGAAGAAACTATTCTTTCTTGCTATGAGTATCCTGCTGGCACAAGGTGTCTTTGCAGACGACGACAAAATCATTGATGCTACAACTTTGCCTGTTGCAGCTAAAGAATTTATTTCACAGAATTTCGGGCCAGACGTCATCCAATTGGCAAAAGAAGAACGCGGGTTACAGAAAGACATCAACGTATATCTACGTAATGGCGACCGTATCGAATTTGACAAAAAGGGCACATGGAAGGAAGTAAAAAGTAAGAACGGCGTTCCTAAGAACATCATCCCTCTTGACATTCAGAATTCTGTAAAAGAACAGTTCAAAACAGCTAAGATTATCGGTATCGAAAAAGTAGACAAAAACCGTATTGAAGTAGATTTGGACAATGGGATAGAATTGACGTTTAACAAGAACGGGGATTTGGTTGAAATAGACTGATTCTATCCTTTCTTAACAGCATACACAAACGAAGGACAGTCGATATCGACTGTCCTTCGTTTGTATTATTAAATTAAAAAGGGAACATAGAGAGAATGGTTTCACATTTCGATTCCATGTAAAGAGTCAAGAACAATGGGGAGATCGGAAATATCGATACCGACCTCACTAAGCACAGAAGCATCAAAGCGCAAAGCATCCTCAACTATGGTATAATTACCATCAGCAAGACGTACTGCACTTGAATAGGCTTCAAGAGCTTTGGTAAGTCGATTTTGGGCCCATAGTATATGTCCAAGCGTAAGGAAGTCCTGCCAAAGAACCCCTTCCATTTCGAGGACTCGTCCCGCAAACTTCTCAGCGCGAGGGAAGTCGGAAGAACGGAATGCTGTCCAAGCTACCGCTCGACATATTTTTACATCATCAGGAAGAGAATACACAACACGAGCCATGTAATCCAATGCCTCATTCCAACGTTGCAACTCTATCAAGCAATATCCAATCTGAGTCAGTATAGAGATATTATCAGTTTGAAGGGTGTTGAGTTTACGATATGTATTCAAAGCCTTTTCCCATTGTCTAAGGATACGGTAGCAACAAGCCTGTTTTTTCAGGGTCCAGCGATTATTTGGATCGAATATCTCTGCTTGCTGATAGAACTCTACTGCACCTTCATAATCCTTGAGACGTTGACAACAATAACCTATCTTCTGACATAGATTGGCTCCTGAATTGATAGTTCGATCCATATTACGAAACAGGGACGAAGCCACACTCCAAAGTTTTTTTGAAAAGGCATACTCTGCTATCTCAAGACAATCCTCTTGACTCCAACCCACAAGTTGGATAAGTCGAGTTTTGTGGAAAATCAGAGACGTAGATAAAGGATTAAAGAATGCCGATCGCGCATGAAAAAGGTTATAGAATCGGTAAATATCCTGAATATACGAATTAGAAAGGCGGTCCATTCGCCGAGAACGACCAAGCACATCATCCTCTGCCAACAGATCCTGTTGTTGTCGTTTTTCAATGGAAAAAGCCTTACGCATCTTCTCACGCTGAGAAGGATCTACCTGCAAAAGGGAGAGACAGAAAGAATAGCAATCAGAGGAACACATAACACCACTATCAAGCAAGAGCGAAAGGAAATCATCTGAGGTGGGCGTATCATTTTCTGTAAAAACTTCGCTGATTTCAGAACGACGGGATGAAAAAGGGAGAAACCAGTTGCAAACATCAGAGAAAAAAGGGAACTGTTTGAGCGTTGAAAACGTAGTAAGATAAACATCGCTACCTTTCATCTGCAATTCAGAAAACCTCTGCAGTTTATCTCCCAATCCACTCTTCTCCAACATCTCCGTCCACTCTGGGTTCATTTCATTCGGATCGTCGGAGAAAAATTGTTGCGAATCATCCTGTCGAAAATCCTTAGCGAGGCTGGTCATCTGTGGAATTATCTCATCTTTCATTTCGCGAACAAGTTCTTCCGTCTCGTTCGTGCGTATCATTTGCATAAGAACACGCCGTGCTGCCTTACGGAGCTCCGGAACATCAAATAGGGCCCGAATACGTAATTCGAGGTTTAAGAACCACCCAAGACGGTCGTCATAATGGATAAGAAGAGGTATCAAAGCGACAAGAGCTCGTTGAGCGAGTTCATCGTCTGGAATTTCGCAGAAGTCACACAGAAGCACCATCAACCTCTCGTCAAATCGACGAAGAAGATAAAGAGTCAAGGCTGAAATAGCAAGGCATCGATCATCAATACGCAATCGTGAATTAAAAACCAAATGTCGCAATTCCTCTGGTTGAAACGAATCTGCCTTCAGCCAGACAAGATTAAAGAGTCTTTTCTGCAACTGTTCATGCTCTACAGCGGTGTGTCTAGCCATAGATATATCGAGAAGAGCAGTAAGCGATTCTGCAGAAGCTGTCTGTTCAAGTGATTCTTCAAGAATAGCAAGTCTATCAATCCCACCAGCAGCAGAAGTAAGAATTGCTTTCTGTGTATAGACATAATCGTGACTTTCGGTAGATGCTCGTGATTCAGCGAGAATATCGGTCATTGTATAGGCTTCAGCCATGATATCCGCATAAATTTTCATACGATCGGGATCTGTTGCTCCCTGCACAAAATAGCGAAGCATCCAATGATAAGTTTCTGTCATATGAGCAACACGTTCTGCAGATGTAGTATCATTTTGACGAGAAGCCTCATCAGTCAACAAATTGAGCACTATAAGCAATTCGCGACGATGAAGATGAGAAAAGACTGCATTGGACCACGCCTTATAATCTAAGGAATTGTCAGGCATTGTTAAAGACGTTATTGTTTTACAAAATGTCCACTACTTTGATCCCAAACAAAGGTCATTCGTCGAGTAGCGAGGAAGCCAGCAAGTGTCTTTTTCGATTCTTCGTCTGCCAATTCTTCAGAGAGAAGTTCGACAGATAGAGTCTGCCCATCCTCCGCAAAGGAATAGGTTATCATAGGGAAGCCAAATCGGGCGAGCAACGTCTGAAGAGACTTTCCAGAACGTGCCACAGCTTCCTGATCCAGGAACTGTTCAATAGTAAGTTCAGGAATAATGCGAACTTGCAGAAGATTCCAATTAGGATCAAACAACCCAACATGGGAAGAACAAACAGGTCCACAGGCTGTAAAAATAAGTACATTAAAGCGCACCTGACCGTTGATACGTAGTAGCTTTATTTCCAGTGAAGCACTTTCAGAGTTTTGCACACGCATCCAATCTGTTTCAGGACGAAGATCAAGAATCCGTGTCCGTCCACGGAGTTGATTTGCTATACCATCACGATCGCCTGCAGTGTAATTATTGATCAGCAGCTGTCGTTGCTCCTGATTGACAGTCTGGTAATACTCATCTGGAATATTGACAAAGGCAGCAGTTACGTCGCAATTCTGTGCCATGAGATTTCCAAAGAAACCCAACGAAACAAGGAATAATTTCAGTATTATCTTCATACTCATAGTAAATTATCATGGATGTAGTCGCACTCGAAACGGGTGATAAGAATGTGTAGTCTTCTCCTCTTGTGGAATAAGAGCGACAAGATTGTGGGTTTCATCTTTCATCACGGGAGCGAATCGGGTAAGCACGATTGTGTCGCTATCGCGAGTCTCCATGAGAGGGCGAACACTATCCAGACCCAGTCGGTTACGGTCTCGAGTCACCGCTATAGAATCTCTATTGATCCTCTTGCCAAAATACCGACGCATAAGTCCACGAAACGTGTTGAACTCTTCCTTATATAGCAATCCGACCCCTTGAGTCATGAAAGAAGAACCAGAGATATTATAATAATAATTATCTGCCGTATGATTATATGCCTTGGCTCGTAAGCGTCCGTTCTTAGTCAGCTTATACTCGACATCAATGTCTCCAATAAAGTTGGAACCAGCTCCAGCCATTTGTGAGGTATAATAATCGTCAGCCCTATAACCAAGATTGGAATTAATAATGAGACGATTGTTTGGCTGATACATCAGAGCGACTTCATACTCACCTCCAGATCCCATTCCGTTTGAGCTACCTATTTTTGCATTGATACCTACATTGAGCTTATTGGAATTGCTGATTTGCGAGAGCCAAGAGTTGAGTTGTCCACTCACCGTCGTGCTGAGGACGGAAGTCATCTGTGAACTTGTAGATGAATTACTATTCTGCAGATACTCAGGACGATAGAAAGATCCTATTACGAGAAGAGAGAGAATCTCTCGATTCATCATTTCGTCCGTAGAAACAATGGCCTTAATCTTGCGTTGTAACTCATCATCGCTCGGCAAAGAAAGATCAAAGCGAATATTAGGTTGCATCATCTCTCCAGTCAAGAAAAGCAGGCAATTGACAGGTACTGTAGAACGCGTGATAGTCTCCATCTCTGCTTCATCAAGGATATCAGAAAGAGAGGCAGACGGAACGGTATAGCTGGCAGAAAGATTGACTATTGCGTCTTCTGGTTTCCCCATCCATCGCACCAACCCTCCTGGAAGGAGAGAGAACTCCTTGCGTATAATATTTTGAAGTGTGAAAATATACTTGCCACCTTCTATTTCATAGGTGCCATCCAGTTTCATATTATCATGTGTAGAATACTGCAGTTTAAGATCACCAGAACCTCTTGCAACAAGTTGATCTCCCACATTTGAAGTTAGAATAGTAACATCAGCATCTGGTGTCATGTGAGCAGTAATAGATACATGAATATCACTCTCTTTTGAAGCCTTCGGTTTCGGAGGAGTGTAACGTCCTGCAAGTATCTCGCGACGAATAGAATCCATTCGTCGCTGATGGATGCCGAGAGTATCACGATCGATGTAGCGAACAAAGGAATTATCGGAAGCCTCGAGCGAAGAGAACAATGGAAGGAAAATTTTCGTTCTTGGTTGGGTCGTAACATTTGCATCTATATTGACCTTACCAGGATATCCACTGATATTGACATGCCCTGAACAATATGCCCGCCCATAAAAATACTGCCCTGAATCAGCCACAAGATCAAGAGCCTTCATATTATTCAGTTGTGCCACGAGGTCGTATCTCACATTCTTGTAATAATCGTGCGAAACTTCTCCATTCAAGATTCCCCGATGATTTTCACCGTCAAAAATCTCCACATTGTCGAATATGTATCGATCATGACGCATGCGCAACGTATCCGTGAAATGGTAAGTCGTGTTGAGCATACCTATGCGGAAGGATCCATCTTGTACGAAAACATCACTTTCCATAAGGATGCGTTTGAGTGAGCCGAAGATATGTACTTGTCCCGTTCCTTCGCCTGAAACATCTTCCGCTATCCCCGTAAGATAGCGTCGCAGGAAATCAAGAGGCAGTCGATTCGCTACTGCGATGAATTCAATGGAATCCTGTGTCGGGTAATAATCTCCGGAAAGTCGGATAACCGTATCCATCCGCATTTGCTGATCTGCGTCTTCTTCTGATGTTCCGCCACTTGAAGCCAATTTCTTCAAATCACGGACTCCCCGAATCTCAAGCAGATCTTCCATGCCCTCCTCGCCACCTAATGACTTGACAACCTCATCACCCAAATCTCGAACAAAGTTGACACCTGCCATTGTCATTTTAGAAATAGAACTCAAGAACGAGGATGCAGCATTTTTCTTTTCCAGAGCTTCTTGTTTTTGTTTTGGAGTCTGATTTTTAACAACACGTTGATCATAAGCATACCCATCAGCATGGAGGCGTCGCTGTTGACTATCCCACTTAGATATCAGTCGAACATCGCCCCAACGGCTACCATTAAACATAAAATCTTCAGCGTCCGCATTGATATCCAACACCATTGGTCCGAGTGCCCCATAAACTGTCGCCGTTCCGTCGATAATTGCCTCCAACTGAACTGCGTGGATATTAATAAGTTCCATGATATAGGCCAGTTGAACCCCTTCGAGTTCAACATTGAGTTTATCGTCAAGGCTTTTTGACGCACGTCCTGAAATATGCACATACTGTTCGTCATGATCAACGGAGAAATCCGTAACATCAAACGAGTGCAGGTCGGTTACAATACGACTCTCATGCATTTTCCACACATCGCCATTAATAGACATGGAACTTGGTAGCATAGCCATGTCGGCCGTCAGACGATCTTCACTGTTGCGGAATAGGCGTACATCCGTCAAAAGAGAGCCATAAAAGAAATCGGGACTATTCCAATTCGTATTAACGAATACAGAGTCATGAGCCGCATTCGCCCGTAGAGCAAGGTCCGTTGTCCCATTCATCCGAGCCGAAACAGTTAGCGTTGCTATGTCATAGGGGTTGGAAAGTTCAACTTGTAGGGAATCAAAATAACGTTTCTTGACAGTTAGTCGTGGCAGAACCATGTGCATATCAACCAATTGACGATTCTCATCATACATTCCTTTTAAGAAAGCCCCTTCCGCCAAACGAAGATCAGACCCGATGGTTTCTAACAATTCGTTGACATGAATATCATATGCTTCAATCGAAAAACGATTCCTTGGAACTGCGTTCTTCTTTTCTGTTTTAGCGATTCGAAGAGACGGCAAATAGTGATTGATCATGCGACGAAAACCATGTACGATTGAGGCGAGGTCGTAATCGCCGTGCATTTCGACATGTCCCAAATCGGACTGCAGAATTGTGTAATCATTCTGGCCATTGGACGCATGTTCAACACGAAGATCACGGAAACGATACTGACGTTTAGGTGATGTCACGGTCAAACGGTCTGCCTGAACGTCAAGATGGGTGTTGCCATTTTCTCTACCTGCTTTATAACGAACATCGACATCTCCAGAGAGGACGACTCCATTTTTCGGATTCATAAAGTGAAGTGCCGCTAAATCAACATTCTCAATCTTCATTTTTAAATTAAGATCTCGAGACGGTCCCAATAATTCCGAAGAACGATAGACAAAGCGTCCTTCCGTATTGAGTCGCAAATTGGGGTCCGCCACATCCAAAATACCCTCGAAATAAGACGGTGTGATGCGACCATCTGCCTTTATATTCCGATAGGTATATCCTCTATAGACTATTTCGGAAAGAAGTCCAATTGCATTACCTTCAATGCCGACACCCTTATGCCACGCTCCAGAGGATGTCAGTTGGAACGAAGCAGTTCCCAATTGGCTATTCTCGCCAAGAAGACGGTTGAGCTGAAGAGCCGTTGCTACCACCTTTCCATTATATGCTAAGCGGGAAAATGTTTCGTCAAATGACAGTTGCAAATCCGTATCAATAGAACCGATTGATGTAGAGAAGAGTCCATCCGCCACAAGATCGTCAAGATATCCAGACAACGTTCCATTGAAACGGACGTTGCCGAGTTCCCGTATTATTTCAGGCAGGATGACAGGCCGACCGATGAATCGAGCAACAAGATCTGCCGATTTTACCACTGAAGTTCCAAGTTCATTAACCTTGACGAAATAGTATGCGTTTTTCCAATCTGGCAAACCAACGACATCCACGTTAGGTAATGAAATATGAGCCTCATCATTCCAGCGCAGCCCAAGGTTCTTGAGGTGAAGATTGGAGAACGTGCCACGCACCTGCGTCGTAAAACGCACCTCGTCATCAAACAGTCTGAGCCGAGGAATAAAAGGTGATAAATCTGAGAGAGTCACCCGAGAGCGTTCCAAACCACCACGTATCACCATTTCCTTCCAATCGAAATGAGATGATTTTCGTGCCATTGAATAGTCAATCGTCAAATCTGAAACGTTCACTTCCGAATGTGGAAGTTGCAGAACGAGACCACTAATTTGCGCTTTAGATGTATCTGCGACAAGCGAGCACTTTAATTCCGATAGTTCCAATCCTGATTGTTCCTTCATTGAAAAGCGGTGTACAACTCCTCGTATATACCCCTTGTGGTATTCATCGATTCGAAGGTGTGCATTCATATGAGAAAGTCCTAAATGGAATGCATCAAAACGCTCCTTATATCTAGGGCGAGATTCGTCATCGTATGTTATGCAGCAATTTTCCAACTTCACATCCTGAACCTCATACTTCATGTTGCTCTCTTTTTTTTCTTCCTTTCGAAATTCTTCGATAAGGAACTGTAGATTCAGTACGCCAGAAGTATCTTTGCGAAGATGAATCTCAGCCTCTTCAAGTCGCAGAGAAGTTACAGTCAGAGTATTCTGAGAAAACAAATCCCACAACTGTAATCCAGAAATCAAGTGCTTAGCACTTATCATCGGTCGGCCATTACGGTCATCCAATTGCACACCTTGCAAAGAAACTTTATTGAAAAACTCAATATCTACCGATTCTATTTGTAAATTTGCGCCTAGTTTTTCGCTGTAATATCCTTCAATACGGTCAACGAGATAGTTTTGAATTGTTCGATTCTGGATCAAGAGCCACAACGCTCCGAAAAACAACAGAACGACAGCTCCAACGACAAACATTATTTTCAGAAACCGATGCATTCCTTAAAGACTCCAAATCGAGAAAAAGCCCTCGAGTTCAGCCGTTATAAAAGACAAAAATACGGAAAATCTACGGATTTAGAAAACACAGCCTTTATTCTTTGTTCAGAAACACCGTACCATCGTGAAACCTTACATCCTTGCCATCGAATCTTCGTGTGACGACACATCGGCGGCCGTTCTTCATGGGCGCCTATTATTGTCGAACATCATAGCTTCTCAGAAAGTACATGAGCAGTATGGCGGTGTCGTACCAGAACTAGCATCCCGAGCTCATCAGCAGAATATTATTCCTGTAGTTCATCAAGCTCTGAAAGCCTCTGGAATCAAAAAAGAGCAATTGAATGCCGTTGCCTTTACACGAGGACCAGGTCTGATGGGGTCGTTACTAGTCGGAACCTCCTTTGCAAAAGCCTTTTCGCAAGCTCTTTCAATCCCACTGATTGATGTCAATCATCTTCAGGCTCACATCATGGCAAACTTCATTGACGAGCCAGAATCCGAGAACCTTCATCCATCCTTTCCATTCCTCTGTCTGCTTGTTTCGGGTGGCAACTCACAAATAGTTTTGGTCCATACTCCACGTGACATGGAAATAATCGGCCAAACCATTGATGACGCAGCGGGTGAAGCTTTCGATAAATGCGCCAAAGTAATGGGATTGTCCTATCCTGGTGGTCCTCTTATTGACCGTATGGCACAGCAGGGGAATCCTCTGTCCTACCCATTAGCCAAGCCTCACATTCCAGATTTAAACTATTCATTTTCAGGACTAAAAACATCGTTTCTTTATTTACTTCGAGATTGTCTAAAAGAAGATCCAGACTTTATTTCAAAAAATCAAATTGACTTATGTGCCTCTCTTCAGCACACGGTAGTGGATATTCTGATGGACAAATTCAAGAAAGCAGTACAACGATATCCTAACGTCCATGACATCGCTATTGCCGGTGGTGTATCTGCAAACTCAGGTTTACGTAATGCTTTTCAGTCCTTTGCAGAAGAGAAAGGCTTGAGAAGCTTCATTCCTCGGCTTTCCTTCACCATGGACAATGCCGCCATGATTGGAGTCGCTGCCTCCTATAAATGGGAAGAGAAAGATTTCTGTGATCTTTCGCTCCCTCCATTTGCCCGAGTAGAAATATAAATACAGAATCACATGAACATTCCGCCTCAGAGCAAGAAGATATTGAACTTTCTGCGCAAACCTTCCATAGAGCGGGATTGCGTTCTTTTTATCACCGTCCTGCTATTGGGTAACGTTGTATGGAAACTGCTGATTAAAGGAAGCGACGAGACTCATCCCCTGCTGATGGGTCAACATGACATATATGGTCTCTTTGTTCCCGTCATTGAATTGCTGACGCACCATTGTCATACCCTACTACAATGGACGGGCTGTCCTGTAGTTATGGACGGGTTCCATCTATTGTATCCAGACGGCAACGGCATTGAGATTGTCTGGGGTTGTACCGCGCTGAAACAAATATTTCTTTTCAGCATCCTGCTATTGGCAGCCTCAGGTCCTATTCATCACAAATTATGGTTCATACCTGTCGGCTGGATAATGCTGTATCTTTTCAATCTATTACGTATTTCATTCATTGTAGCCATTGTGGGACATCATCCCGAATATTTTGAAATCTTACATGGGTTCATACTGAAATATGCCTTCTATATTTTCATTTGGAGTCTTTGGCTACTATGGGAAGAACTTTTCGTAAAATACAAGTAAAAAATATGTTTTCATTCATTCGCAATTGGACTCTACCCATTGCCATGACCATCGGAGGATTGCTCTATCTACTTTTCTCTCAGGTTGAATTCTTTGCACCATATCGTCATTCCATTCACATTTTTTCGGCCTTCCTCGCCCCCGTTCTTGTTTTTTTACAATTGCTTGTTACTTTTTGCAAGATATCCTTCCATGAACTTCTCCCACAGCGTTTTCATTTCACCTTGATTCTTGTCCAGTTTTTTTCAACCCTTCTTTTTTCTCTCCCCGTGATTCTATACCCTGATCTTTCAGACACAGCACGATATATTCTTGAAGGAGCAGTCATTCTATTTATCTGTCCAACTGCTACGGCAGCCGCTGTCATTACAGGAAAACTGGGCGGTTCCGCAGCGGCTCTAACCACCTATACGCTTTTTTCCAATCTACTTGCAGCCTTGGTTGTTCCCATCCTATTCCCACTTCTCAACCCCAGTGTTGACACGACCTTTCTTCAGGCATGCCGTCCTATTCTATACAAGACCATACTCTTGTTGATACTTCCATTCTTTGTTGCTGTATTCCTTCGTAGATATCTTCCCCGCATTTCCACTTTTTTAGCTACGATCCCCGACCTGGCTTTCTACCTATGGGCTATCTGTCTGACCTGCGTCATCGGCATGGCCTGTCATGCCTCATACACATCGACAGCCTCCCTGAGTTCTCAGATTGCCATAGCCGTCACCGCCCTTGTCGTCTGTGCCATATTATTTCCATTAGGCAAGTTCATCGGTTCGCACTACCATCAACGGATTTCATGCGGCCAAGCCTTGGGACAGAAGAACACAACTTTGGCATTATGGTTAGCCTACACCTACCTTTCCCCTATTGCTGCCTTAGGTCCGGGAGCCTACATAATCTGGCAAAACATTGTCAACTCTTTCCAACTCTATCTGAAAAGAAAAAATAGACTTAAAACCGACTAATTGATATTCATCTGACGAATAGACTATTAAGAAATCATGCAGTAAAATTCGCCCTTAAAAATAACATGAAACATGCAACATCTCGTCATAGACCAAGGGAATAATCATTTACATGCAGCCTTATTTCAAGACGGAGAAATGACCCTAACTCTTTCCTCGTTCTTGCCTACAGTGTGGGATTCTATCTTTGAGAAACCCACCCGTGTCATCTATTCTTCCGTTGCCCATACAGATGAGCATCTGCTTTCCTTTGTCAAACAGAAAGCTGTTTCCCTACACATCCTCTCTATTGACACTCCTACGCCTCTAACCATTGCCTACTCCTCCACTCTTGGCACCGATCGCATTGCAGCTGCAGTCGGAGCGTGGTCACTAGCACCCCATCAACCTTCACTGATTGTAGATCTAGGTACGGCAGCCACATTCGATCTGATTGATGCCAACGGTTCCTTTCTTGGAGGCTCTATCTCACCGGGTTTAGAACTGAGACTTCTTTCCCTACAAGAACACACGGCACGTCTTCCTCTTGTCAATTGCACTGGACCAGTTGTGTGGCCAGCCACTGAAACAGACATCTCCTTACGTTCCGGAGCCCTATACGGATTGCTTGCAGAAATCCACTATTATGCACATTTAGCTGATGAAATATGCAGACAGAGTGAGGTTCAAGTCATTTTAACCGGAGGCAATGCGGCTCTCTTGCAAAAGCAAAACGAATCCGCTATCTTTGCACTCCCCCACTGTATCGTTGAACCTAACTTGACCATGATTGGTCTGAACCATATCCTTGAATACAATTCATAACATCCTGCGTTATCTTACGATTGTGTTTATTCTAACGCTTTCCGCGATACCGGCATGGGCGCAGAACAACACAAATTCCCCATACACACGCTTTGGACTGGGCGAAATGGCAGACTACACATCTGGTCGGTCCCACGCCATGGGAGGCACGTCTATCGGGGTACGCCACACGAAAGGAGTGAACGCCGTCAACCCTGCCTCGTACACAGCTATTGACTCGTTAAGTTTCGTCTTTGAGGCGGGAGCGTCTGGCAAACTATCTATCTTCTCTGATGCTGCCTCACACCATCGCACCGACTTCAACGGCAACGTAGAATTTCTCACATTGCGTTTTCCTATAGGCAATTATGTTGCTTTCTCGTGTGGTATCACACCATATTCCTACGTGGGTTATGATTTTCCATCAAACGGAACGATTGACATACCTGGCGGAGGAACCATACCATTTCAACGCAACTACAAAGGAAGTGGAGGTCTTCACCAACTTTATGGAGGTCTTGCGTTAAAAATCGGTACCCATTTCTCTTTGGGAGCAAACATGTATTACCTTTTCGGAACCATCAACCACTCCCGGCAAATCACTTATGATGCCACTTACGGCACTTTCTACTCTACTCTTCAAGAATCAAAAATCAAAGTTAAGGATTTGAATTTCCGATATGGAATTCAGTATTATACTCCTTTCCTTCGCCATCATTACCTCTCCGTTGGAGCAATTTTGGAACTGAAGAACGAATTGGGTGGAGACTATACGGTTCAAACATCAACCATTGATACAGTATCCTCCAAAAACAAAAATCAGTTTGAGACCCCACTAACATGTGGTCTTGGTGCTTCTTACTCATACAAAGACCGCCTGAATTTAGCTGCGGACCTCCTTTGGCAGGGTTGGAACGATGCAAACTTCTTTGGCAGGAGCGATACGTTGAGTAACCGTATCCGGGCTGGAATTGGGGCCGAATACACCCCGAACCGCTATGCAAAAAGTTACCTCAAGCGAATTTCCTATCGTCTTGGTGCCAATGTTTCGGACGGATATCTGAATATCAAAGGGAATGGCTTGAAAAACTACTCTCTTACGATGGGTTTTGGATTGCCAGCCAGAGGACGTTCGATGCTGAACCTCGGTGTTGAGTACGGACATTTAGGAAATACCTCCTACGGGCAAATCAGCGAGAACTATGTGCGATTCAACTTATCTCTATCATTCGCAGAGACGTGGTTTTTCAAACGAAGGTTTGACTAAGCATACAGACAAGATTCCACTGAGTCAGGAAATCGTGGCACAAAATTTGAGATTACCTCCCCAGAAAACGACATAAAACCAACATACCATGAAAAAACTTATTTTCACATTTGCAGTTACAGCTGTATCTCTGACCACATTCGGACAGGATGCCACCGTATTAGCCACCCATCCAGACTCCATCAACCAGCGTTGCAAGGAGAACAACTCTATCTATTATCAATTGTACAAGCAGAAGAACTACAAAGAAGCGTATCAGCCATGGTTAGATCTTTACACTGCTTGTCCGTCCATGACAAAGAACATCTATATACACGGACCGAAGATTCTTGATTGGAAGATCAAGAATGCGACTGATGCCTCGGAAAAGCAGGGATACTTCAACATGCTGATGAAGTTGTACGATGATCGTATTGAGTTGTACGGAACGGATAAGACCATGCCGAAATCTCAGATTCTCTTAGCGAAATCAGCGGACTACATCAACAACGACACGCCGGATGATCCTTTGAAGAAAAAAGCATATGACTGGATTGCAGAATCCATGAACGAAGTGGGAGATGCGACTGATCCTTATTATCTCCAGTACTACATGTGGATTTCATCCAATCTCTATCGTCAGAACCAATCCGAGGAGCAGTTCAACCGCCTTCTTGCAGACTTCAACAAGACAACCGCCATTTTGGAAAAGCAAATTGCTGACTCTGCCAAGAATGCAGCACTATCTAAAAATGCCGCACAAGTAAAGGCAGCCAATGACCAAGCGGTAGCGACAACCGGAGCACTTACGGGAGAATCTTTAGATAAGATTTACGGTCCATTGGTAGAAAAGAACAAGGCTGATATCAACTACCTGACCAACACGCTGAATCTGTATGAGAAGGTAGGAGCAACAGAGACTCCGGTCTATTATAAAGCATCGGAATATGCCTATACCATTAAGCCTACAGAGGCATCGGCAGTCGGATTGGGCAACATGTACCTTCAGAAGAAGAGTTACTCGACCGCTTTAAAATATTTTGAAGATGCGGTACAGTATTCGTCGAACAACACTCAGAAAGCCAAATACGAATACATGATTGCAACAATCTATTCATCTTACATGAATAATTCCTCTGCAGCACGCGAACACGCCCGTAAATCATTGCAATACAATCCAAACCAAGGCAAGCCGTACATCCTGATTGGCAAATTATATGCCGGTTCACGAGTTTCTTCGGATCCAGTGCTTGCCAAAGCCGTGTATTGGGTTGCTGTTGACAAATTCGTAAAGGCGAAGTCTGTCGATCCATCTTGTGCTGGAGAAGCAAACGGACTGATTGCTCGTTACTCCAAATACTTCCCTGAAGACAAAGAAATCTTCATGCACCCGGACATCAACAAAGGTTCGTCCTACACAGTAGGAGGTTGGATTGGAGAATCCACGATAGTCCGATAAGAACCCTGATGTACGGAACATATCCAAAATCACAAAAAAGAAGTCCAATCATCGCCAGTTTGGCGATGATTGGTTTTCTTCTTTGTATTCTATGTACATCGTGCAACGAAAAGGAAAGTGAATTTCAGGAAGTCACCACTCCCCGTTTTGCACAACCACTAATGTCGGCAGACTCAGTCGTGACCATTATCTCGGACTCTGGTGTCACACGTTACCGTATCAGCACCTCCCAATGGAATGTTTACGACCATGTAGCGGATCCCTATTGGGATTTTCCTCAGGGTATCAAATTAGAGCGTTTCGATACCTTACTTCACATTGATGCTCGAATGTGGGCGGACACAGCCCATTTTCTTGAAAAAAAAGCCTTATGGGAGTTTCGCGGACATGTATCGGCTCGGAATCTCAGGGGCGAAGTATTTGAAACCTCTCAACTTTTTTTCAATCAAGACCTTGAACGCTTTTATTCGGACCGTCTCATTCGGATTCACCAGTCCGACAAGATTCTTGTTGGAGAAGGTTTTGAGTCCAATGCGTCATTCTCCCATTACACGATCCGACATCCGAAAGGTATTTTTCCTGTACAGGACAAAGCAGACTCCGTTTCTGATTCCACAGTCATACATCCCTAATCTTTTAAAACAGAAAGAATTCCTCAAGGACTAAAGCACTCACCACATATCCATCCTAGATGTCACCTACCCTGTTTGCTGTCTGTATCATTCTTCTTTCATTGGCATTTTCAGCCTTCTTTTCAGGCATAGAAATTGCTTTTGTATCAGCCGACCGATTAAAATTTGAGTTGGATCGTCAGAAGAACTCTATACCAAACATCCTGTTATCCTTTCTCTTTGCACGTCCACAAGACGTTCTCTCAACCATTCTTGTCGGCAACAACATAGCATTGGTCATCTATGGTCTTCAGATGGCCTATTTGCTTGAGAGCCCCCTTCAATTCATCTCACAGAATGTTGCCTTCCTCACTATTTCACAGACCATTCTCTCCACCCTACTTGTACTTCTGGTTGGAGAATATCTACCCAAAACTTTTTTTCGCGTTAATCCCTATTTTTGGCTTCGCCATTTTTCATTTCTTCTGCTGGCCTGCTACATTGTTCTTTGGCCAATAGCCAAATTAACAACCCTTCTCTCCGCCCTATTTCTTTACCCATTCGGATGTAAGACACCAGGAGAGGCGCATCACGTATTCTCCCGGGCAGACCTCTATGCTTGGTTTTTACAAAACATTGAACACAGCAGACCGGAAAACATGGAATCAGAAGTACAATATTTTCGAAATGCTCTTGATTTCTCGTCCATTCGGCTCAAGGACTGCCTGATTCCCCGCAATGAAGTCGTTGCGCTTGATGAATCCACCGATTTGTCCACCCTTCGAAACACTTTTATTGAATCTGGCTTATCAAAGATCGTCATCTACCGACAGACCATCGACAACGTTCTGGGATACATTCACAACTCCGAAATGTTCCGAAATCCACAGACATGGCGTAATCATATTATCAACATACCCATCGTACCAGAGACAATGCCCGCCAATCGTCTCATGTCCCTTTTCATAAAAGAAAAACGTTCCATGGCTGTTGTCGTGGACGAGTTCGGGGGGACGGCAGGCATTGTTACCCGAGAAGATATTGTAGAAGAAATCGTAGGGGAAATAGAAGACGAGCACGATTCCAACCAACTCATATGCAAGCAGTTGAATTCTGGTGACTACCTTCTTTCTGGGCGCATGGAGATCGATGCCATCAATCAACGGTTCGGGTTACACATTCCTGAATCAGACGACTACGTAACCATTGCCGGCTTCATTCTTCAGTCACTCAGAGACTTTCCAAAGTTAAATGAAGAATTCGATATCGGTTCATTCCACTTCAAGATTCTTCAACTCCAATCAAACAAAATACAATTGCTGACCCTTCGGATTCTGCCCAAAGACAGTCATTAAAGCCTTTCAAAGAGCGAAAAACCTTTCATAAAGAGACTCACGATACATATAAATTCTTTTGCTATCCTAATTACATTGCTACTGTTTACGTCATTCGCCTTTCCTCACCCTGTCTGTCAACGAGAAAAGGGGGAAGAAAAAACTATGATGTCAGAAAAAAAACGTATCTTCGCACGATTTTCCTATAACACCCGTTATAAAACGTCAAAAAAACAAAAAACATAACACTATAAACATGGCAACTCTTCAAAAGATTCGCAACAGAGGCGTACTGCTTCTCATCATCATCGGTGCTGCTCTTCTTGCATTCATCATCGGAGACTTTCTCAACAACTCATCCACCATTCTGAATCAGGATCGTGACAACATTGCTGAAATAGACGGCAATGCAATCAAGTTGATGGACTATCAGAATCGTGTAGATGAATTTACGGAAGTAGTCAAGATTGAGCAGCAGACCAATTCGCTTAACGCACAAGTCAGTGAACAAATCCGTCGTCAAGTATGGAATGATATCATCACTGAGTCACTTCTCAATGAAGAGGCGGACGAACTTGGCCTCAGCGTTTCGGAGCAGGAGTTGCAGGAGCAGACCGTTGGGACTCATCCAAATCGAGTACTAGCGGGAGGTCGTCTTTTCTACAATCAGCAAGGAGGTTTTGATGTTCAGTCTCTCATAAACTATCTAAATCAGCCTGCTGCCGATGCTGCACAAGCAGAGCAGAAAGCCACGTTACAAAAATATTGGAATTTCTATCGCAATCAGGTTAAGAACAACATTCTTCAAACGAAATACAACCTCTTGCTTGCTGGTTCCATCAACGTTAACAGACTGGAAGCAAAGCAAGAATTCGCATCGCGTCAAAACAGTTCAGATGTCACCTATATTGTTAAAAACTATGGAGCCGTTGATGACAAGAAAGTGAGTGTCAGCGAAGAGGAAATCAGCAAGAAATACGAACAACTCAAGGCTCTCTTCTATCAGCCGGTACACTCAAGAGATGCAAAAATCGTATTGTTCCAGAACTCGCCTTCTCAGGATGACCAGAAGAAGGCAGAAGAATGGATCAACAAACTGCAGCCGGAATTTGCAGCAGCAGAAGACATTGCAGATTTTGCGGTTGCTAATGCCGGATCCTGCAACAATGCTCCTGTATCAGCGAATATGATAGACCCTGACCTCAAAGATTTTGCTTTCTCTGGTTCCAAAGGTCAAACTTTTGGACCTCAGTTATTCGGCAATGTCTATAAAATGGCCCGTATAGTGGAGACCGGTATTACAGCCCCAGATTCACTCCATCTTCGTCAGATTGCCATACAAGGCAAAGACTCCGCTGATGCAAAACAGTTAGCAGATTCGATTCTCCTTGCGCTGAAAGGAGGTGCTGATTTTGCTGTTCTTGCTCAAAAATACAACGGAGGGAACGGAGATCTCGGCTGGCAGAGTGTCTATGGTATTGAATCGAACCCATCCAACGATAAATTATGCAAACAACTGCTTGCAGCGCCTGTACAACAGCCGTTCGTTTTCAACAGTGATGATAACAAAAACGTAGCAAGCATCTTTATTGTACAAGAGCGCACCTCCAATGTCCGCAAGGTTCGTTTGGCTGTTATTCCATCGGAAATTGTGCCTAGCAAACAAACTACAGCAGCGAACTTCAACAAAGCAAAAGAATTTGCGGCGTCATGCAACAACAATGCAGACAACTTTGAGGCACAAGCCAAGAAGAAGGGTTACACGGTAGAAAACGTATCGGATCTGACATCCGATCAGACGCGCCTCGGCATGTTGGAAAACAGCGGAGATGTCATCAACTGGGTTCTTGGTCCAAAAACAGAGCAAGGGGACGTTTCTGACGTATTCGACTGTGGAGAGACCTTTATTGTTGCAGCCGTATCGGGTATTCATGAAAAGGGTTACCGCACGCTTGAGGACGAGCAAGTAAAGAACTACGTCAAGCAAGAAGCCTTGAAAGATAAGAAAGCCGAGTTCATCACCAAGGAGATGGCGGGAACCACAGACATCAATGCTTTGGCATCGAAGTTGGGTATACAGACATCACAGGCACAAAATGTCAAATTCACCGACCACGTATTCGGCACATCTGGATATGAGCCAGCTGTTATTGGAGCTACAGCCTTCACGGAGGCAGGAAAGACTTCGGCTCCTATCAAAGGAGAGAACGGCATTTATGTAGTGAAGGTAGACAAGAAATACGGAACGGGAGAAACCTTCGATGAGAAGACCGAGGGGAACCAATTGCTTATCCGTTATCGAAGTGCCATCAGCAGTAACGACATCTTCAACGGAGCCCTTGGAGCGCTTTATCGTGCTGCCGATGTAAAAGACAACCGCTCCGCTCTGTTGCGTTAATCCTACAACGAACCCAATGGATTCCTTCATAGGGAAAACATTAGAAGAACTGAAGTCCATAGTCTCCGGCTATGGACTTCCCTCTTTTTCTGCGAAGCAGATTGCGCAATGGATCTACGTCAAGCGTTGTGACACGATAGATGGTTTCAGTAATCTATCACAGAAGAACAGAGCCTTGTTATCGGAGCATTACCAAGTAGGTCTGACAAAGCCAGTTGGATCTGCCCGATCCAAAGATGGTACGATCAAATACCTATTCCAGACCCAGCATGGGTTGATAGAGACCGTATACATACCGGAAGAAGACCGCGCGACACTCTGCGTTTCGTGTCAGGTCGGATGCAAGATGAACTGTTCTTTCTGCATGACAGGCAGGATGGGGTTTCATGGTTCTTTGTCATCGGCTGAGATTCTAAATCAAATACTCTCGATACCAGAATCGAAGAAACTGACCAATATTGTATTCATGGGAATGGGCGAGCCGATGGACAATATTGACCAAGTTCTTCGAGCGACCGAGATCCTGACTTCGGACTACGGATTAGCTTGGTCCCCTAAACGCATCACGGTCTCGACCGTAGGGCTATTGCCTGGTCTGCGACGTTTATTAACCGAATCACAGTGTCATATTGCCGTATCGTTGCACAATCCCATCGGAGAAGAGCGACAGGAACTGATGCCAGTACAAAAGGCCTACCCTATTGCCGATGTTGTAACGTTGTTGCGTCAGTACGACTTCAGTCATCAACGTCGTATCTCTTTCGAATATACTCTATTTGAAGGCGTCAATGACACCTCACGTCATGCAGCGGCGTTACTGCGTCTGTTGCGTGGTTTAGAATGCCGTGTCAACCTAATCCATTTCCATCCGATTCCAGAATCGTCACTAAGGCCGACAGACAGCAGAAACATGGAACGATTCCGTGACTACCTGAACGAAAATGGTTTGACCACCACCATACGTCGATCACGAGGACAAGACATTGAAGCGGCGTGCGGTCTGTTATCCACGCAAGAGCAGGAACGCCACAAAAAGGATTGAGCATCCTCCGCATCTTGTTTTTCCCATGCTTTATCCTTATCTTTGAAGTCTTTCATACATACAGGTATCGAGCCTCCCTTTCTGAATTATTCAATATAGTGCGAGAACAATTCTGTAAAGTCAGACCGTGACGATATGCATGACAAAGCATCCCTATTTTGATGCCTTGTCACTTTCAAGAGAAACCACCATTAAAACAACCCCATAGAACCACTACATCCAGTCATGTTCCTACCATCATACCGTATTAAACATCACAGCAATAAGGCACACACGTTTCCTTTCTTGCTTATTCTTCTCTCGCTTGCCTCTTTCATGATGCTTTTAGTTTCCTGTGAGAAAGGGCGCATACTGACCTCCATCACGGGTTCTGCCCATGAGATTCTAGTCGTGGTTGATCCTCAGCTGCGCAAGACATCTGCCTTCCGTTCATTGCTTGACAGTCTGCAAGCAGACATTCCCGGTCTTCCACAGGCAGAGCCCACGTTATCCGTATCCATCTGTTCCCCCTCCGAATTCACCTCCATGTTGAAGCCTACGCGCAACATTCTTATTGTAGAAGTGAATTCCAACAAATACACGCACACCGAACTCTACAAATCTAAAGACAGATGGGCAGAGCCTCAGAGTGTGCTGCGAATCGTTTCTCCATCGCCAGATTCATTACAATTATTCGTTCAATTGAACGGACGACGTATTACCGACTATTTTGTACAGGCGGAAGCCGATCGAGAGATTGCTTTTCTTCGCAAACACAACCATAAGGGGATGGGGCAGGTTGTGAAAGAACAATTCGGGTTCACGATGCTTATACCTACAGAAATCACGTTATCTAAGAAGAGTGAGCATGACAATGCGCTATGGTTATCAAGTGGCGACAAGCCCGTCCGTCAAGACCTCCTTATCTACACCTATCCATACACATCTTCATCTCAATTGTCTCCAGACTCGTTGGATGCGCGTCGTGATACCGTATGCAAATACCTTATACCTGGTCCAGTTAAAGACTCGTATATGGGGACAGAAAAACAATATGATCATCCGATCCATCGTCCAATCACCATGAACAATGCTTATTGTGACGAAGCGAGGGGATTATGGAAAGTCATCGGCAACACGACGATGGGAGGTCCGTATGTATCGCGCACCATCATTGATCAAGAAAACCAACGTGTCATCACTGTTGAAGGATTTGTATTTGCTCCCCAGCAGAAAAAGCGGGCTCATATCAGGCAGTTGGAAGCGTCACTTCAGACTGTTCAGTTGAAATAGTAGACATTCCGTCTGTTGTTACCAGGAAAGAGTCCGTTCAATCAAGAACAAATAAACATATTAAAGAACATACACAACGTCAAACAAAATGGACAAACCAATCATAGGCATCACGCAAGGGGACATCAATGGTATTGGCTTTGAGATAATACTAAAAGCTTTGACCGACCCCATGATATTGGACATCTGCACTCCTGTCATCTATGGTTCTCCGAAGGTGGCTGCCTACTACCGCAAACAGTTAGAGATGCAGAACTTCAACCTGAATCTTATTACAGAAGCCTCCTCGGCTGCACACCACAAGGTAAACATCATCAACACCTCGACAGACGATTTGAAAGTGGACACGTCGCGCAACTCGCTTGAAGCGGGCAAGGCGGCCCTCAGTGCGTTGGAAGCTGCCGTAAAAGATGCGAAAGAAGGGAAGATAGCCGCCATTGTCACTGCCCCGATCAACCGTCAGGCATATGGAGAGCAGGAGGAATTCAAATTCATTGGGCATACGGAGTATCTTGAACAGCAGTTTGAAGCCCAAGGCAAATCACTGCAACTGATGGTTGGAGAAGTCATGCGCATTGCATCCCTTACGGGTCACGTTCCCGTATCACAAGTACCATCTCTGATTACGATAGATGCCATTGTTGAGAAAGTACATATCCTTCAGCACGTACTTCGACGTGACTTTGGCATCAACAAGCCCAGAATTGCGGTATTAGGGTTGAATCCTCATGCTGACAGCGAGGAACCGCAACGAGAGGAACTGGAAATTATCCGTCCAGCCGTAAAGCGACTGAATGACGAAAAAATACTATGTTTCGGTCCGTTAATGGCCGACATGTTATTCGGAACAGGTCAGTTCACCCGTTACGATGCTATTTTGGCCATGTATCATGATCAGTGTATGATTCCGTTCAAGACCTTGTCCATGGATGCCGGAGTACGCATGAGTGCCAACCTCCCGATTATCCGTACAGCCCCCACGCATGGTACGCGTTACGACATTGCGGGGAAAAACGAGGCGAGTGAGGAGTCCCTGCGCAATGCCTTGTATTTGGCCGTGGACACTGTCCATAACCGCAGGATATATGACGAATCAACAGCCAATCCCTTGAAGGTTTCTCCAGCGTCCCCACGTCGTGAACGTTGAGAATACACCTATTTCATACACCAGAAGAGCCCGATACGATCGGTTGTCGGGCTCTTTGTTATAGTACTCCAAAACGAAAAAGGACGAGCCCAAAGGCTCGTCCTTTTTTTATAGAATCAAACTAATTCAGGATTACTTCTTCAGCAGATCATAGCTACGCTGAACGAAAGCACTGAGAGCCTCACCCTTGAGCATGCTATTGCTAAGGAGGGCGAGATCAATGAGTTGACGAACACGAGGATTACCTGCGGCATAAGCAGAGACAGCCTCTTCAATTCCCTTACGAGCGTCCGCCATCTCCTTTTCAAGCGTTTTCTTATCCTCCTTATCCACTTGTGGGATATCCTCATCCTTGGCATCCTTATGGGCCGTATTCCATGCCGTGATATCCTCGTCTGCCTTTTTCTTCTTTTCCCGAAGGGGCGAAATCTGGTCAGCGCAAGCCTGTTCCTCGTCCTTGAGCAGTTGCTGGACAAGAGGGTTTGCCGTATTGACTACAAGATTGAAAGAGTCCGGCATTTCGCCATAGAAAGACATCATAGGATTGGCACCAGATGCGGCCATATCCTTCATACGGCGCATAAATTCGCCTTGTGTAATAATGAGAGGTTGCGTTTCCGCACCAAGATTCTGGAAATCCACCATAAAATCTGTTTTCTCCATTTTTGGTAGTTGACTGCGGAACACCGTTGTCAGAGCCTCCTGTTCGTCCTTTGAGAAATCAGACTGCCGCAGTTCGTCCTTCACAATGAGACGGTCCACCACATCGGCATCGACACGCATGAAACGGAGTTTTTCGTTTTTCTGTTCCAGCGCGTTGAAAAGCATCGTATCGAATCGACCGTCCATGAGTAGCACGTCATATCCTTTTGTCTTCGCTGCCTGGATATATGCGTGCTGTTCAACGGCATCGGTAGCATAAAGAGCGATGACATTTCCATCCTTATCTGTCTGAGCATTCTTAATCGTATTCTGATACTCCTCCAAAGAGAAGTACTTCTTTTCCGTATTGCGGAATAGGAAGAATTTCGATGCCCGGTCGTAGAACTTCTCGTCGCTCAGGATTCCTATTTCAATAAAGATGCGCATAGAATCCCACTTCTCCTCGTACTGGGAGCGTTCTTTCTTAAATAGTTCCTCGAGAGCGTCAGCCACCTTCTTAGTGATATGATTAGAAATTTTCTTCACATTCTGGTCGCTCTGCAAGTAGCTTCGACTCACATTAAGCGGGATATCCGGTGAGTCGATCACGCCATGCAGCAAAGTCAGCCATCTTGGCACAATACCTTCGACGTTATCGGTCACGAACACCTGATTGCAATACAACTGTATTTTATTCTCCTGTAGTTCCATATTCTCTCTTACTCGAGGGAAATAGAGGATTCCGGTAAGATGGAAAGGGAAATCGACATTCAGGTGAATGTGGAAGAGAGGGTCTTCCTGTCCAGGATAGAGTTCACGGTAGAACTTATTGTAATCCTCGTCCTTGAGATCCGCTGGCTTCCTGATCCATGCAGGGTTGACATCGTTGATAACATCATCCTCGTCGGTCTCCACTTCTTTTCCATCCTTCCATTCCTTCTTCTTGCCAAAGGCAATAGCAACCGGCAAGAACTTGCAGTATTTACGAAGCAGGAAACGCACTCGATTCTCATCAAGGAAATCCTTATTCTCGTCATCGATATGGAGGATGATATCCGTTCCTCGGTCTGCCTTTTCAACCTCATCGATGGAATAATTCGGGGTTCCGTCGCAGCTCCAGCGTACAGCCTTTGCATCCTCCTTCCAGCTATGAGTTACAATCTCCACCTGCTTAGAAACCATGAAAGAAGAATAGAATCCCAGCCCAAAATGTCCGATGATAGCCTGGGCGTTATCCTTATACTTATCCAAGAACTCCGTTGCCCCCGAGAAAGCAATCTGGTTGATATATTTATCGATATCCTCTGCCGTCATGCCAATGCCTCGATCGGAAATAGTGAGAGTACCTTTGTCCTTATCAACTGACACCTTGACTGTCAGATCGCCAAGTTCACCTTTGAATTCTCCGACACTTGCGAGAGTCTTCAGTTTCTGTGTCGCATCGACTGCGTTGGAAACGATCTCACGCAGAAAGATCTCATGGTCACTGTAAAGAAACTTCTTGATGACAGGAAAGATATTGTCTGTCGTTACTCCAATTGTACCGTTCATGATAAGATATTTATTTTAATTTTTTTCATTTCTGTCCCCTTCCTGTTCAAAAAAAATGCCATGAGGCAAAACACTGCCAAAGTGTCAGCAAAGCAAGATAAAAACAAAAAATATGTATGAAAGATTGAGGGGGGCGAAGAGTAGACTTGAGAGAATAATCAAGGGAAAGAATGAAAGAAAAAAGACAGGGCTTTTGAAAGTCCTGTCCTGTCTTGGTATCCTGCTACGTAGGATTATCGTTCTGAAGCGTGTCCTTGCATCTTAAGGAATGCCACCTCACGATCCGTCAGCATGCGCCATCTTCCGCGTGGGAGTTTATTCTTAGTGAGTCCGCAGAAATAAACTCGGTCGAGTCGTATGACCTTTGCACCGATTGCCTCGAACATACGTCGCACGATTCGATTCCATCCGATGTGTATTTCGATTCCGACGGAGCGTCGTTTCTCATCGAGGAAATGAACCTCATCGGCTTTCGCCGTTCCTTCTTCCAGTTCGATTCCTTCTTCCAGTCGTCGGAGTTCTGAAGGGTCGATAGGTTTATCGAGAGTGACCTGATAAATCTTCTTGTGTTCGTAACGAGGATGCAGAAGTCTCTGCGCCAGATCACCATCATTAGTCAGGAGAAGGACTCCGGTGGTATTCCGGTCAAGTCGTCCAACCGGATAGATTCGTTCCTTGCATGCGCCTCGCACAAGATCCATCACAGTCATGCGGGCATGAGGATCATCGGTTGTCGTAACCACATCCTTTGGTTTATTCAGAAGGACGTAAACGAGTTTCTCTCCTCGTATTGGTTGGTCATGGAAAAGTACCTTATCGACAGCCGGTACGACGCGAAAGCCCATTTCGGTCACGACCTGTCCGTTAACCGAAACGATGCCAGCCTTGATATATTCATCTGCTTCGCGTCGGCTGCAAAGTCCAGCATTAGCGATAAAGCGGTTGAGACGTACAGGAGTATTCGGGTCGGACTGTTGTTTCTTATAAATCAGTTGTTTCTTTTTCGAGTACTTTGCGTGCGGGTTATAGTCTTCGTCATGGAGTCGTGTGGATTGTTTGGAGAACATGGACCTCACGCTACGTCTCGGTGTTTCGGCACGTCTGTCAGGGGCTGGATTATCTGGGGTTGCAGAGCGACGGGAGCGGTTTCCTTTGAGGAAATTTTCAGCATAACGCTGGAAATCGTTTTTATGTTCGGAATGGCTACCGGAGCGAGAAGAATCGGAGCGGTAGGATTTGCGAGGGCGTCGATTGTTTCTATTATTGTTCATCAGTCATTAAAAGGAGGGACTTCATCAGAAAGAATCATCCCGATTAAATCTCTTGTTGATTATTTTGATTTCTGCAATGATACGAAAAAAAAGCAAGCGAGCCACGATTTTAAGACGTTTTCCTTTGGAATGGAGCGAAAAAGAATTTATATTTGTCATTGAGCAAGCGAGAAAGAACGCCTGCGCGAACCATCCCTCCCCTTTATTTTTTTAGAAAAGTCCATACGGGTCATTTGACAGGAAATCCCGTAAGGATTACAACACACAATTTGATGATATGTCCTATCTGAAATTCGACAAATCGCAGCTTATCAATCTAGAGCGTTCACTCACAACGGACATGTTGCGAACCAACAAGATGGGTGCGTACAGCGTCACCTCGTTGGTTGACTGTAATACTTCGAAATACGATGGTCTGCTGGTCGTACCGGTAGCAGAACAGAACTACGACAACTACGTATTATTGTCATCATTGGACGAGACGGTGATACAGCATGGAGCTGAGTTCAATATGGGTCTGCATCGGTTCAACGGAAACAACTACTCACCAAAGGGTCACAAATACATCCGCGAATTCACGATGGAGACGGTTGCCCGTACGACCTATCGTGTAGGAGGCGTTGTATTCTCGAAAGAACGGGTATTCATCTCGGATGAGAACCGTATCCTGATCAAGTACACGATCATGGAAGCTCACTCCCCTGTCACGATGCGTTTCAAGCCTCTTTTAGCCTTCCGTTCGGTCAACTCGTTGACGCATGAAAACGATCAGATTCATCGAGACTATGAGAGCATAGCCAACGGGATTAACATCCAGTTGTATGATAACATGCCACATTTGGCCATGCAGTTCAGTGATGAGAAAGCCGTCTTTATCAGTCAGCCGGACTGGTACCGTGGGATTGAGTATTGGCGGGAACAGGAGCGCGGTTATGACTACAACGAGGATTTGTATGTACCTGGTTATTTTGAGATTCAGATGAAGAAGGGCATGTCGGTCATATTCTCCGCCGGCATATCACCTGCAGACCCGAGCAAACTAAAAAAGCAGTACACGGACGAGTTGCGTGGTCGCACTTCACGCCTTGACTTCTTCAACACATTGAAGAACGCAGGCATGCAATTCTACAATCGACGCAACAACGGTCATTACATCATGGCGGGTTACCCGTGGTTCAAGTGCAGAGCGAGAGACGAATTCATCTCGTTGCCAGGCATTGCGCTGTCCACTGATAACGTCCAACTGTTTCACGACGTTCTGACAACCGCCTTTGAAGCCATAGACGCATTTATTGAGGGTCGTCCAAATCCGACCCAGATAACAGAGCTTGAAGCGCCGGATGCGTTGTTGTGGCTTTTGTGGGCTTTGGAGCAATATTCACTGAAGACCTCATTGAAACAGGCCAACAAGGACTATGGAGACCGTATTGTCATTCTGATGAACTTCATACGCGACAACAAGCATCCGAATTTAGCGTTGAATGAAAACGGGTTATTGTTCACTGACGGTCATAATGTACCTGCCTCATGGATGAATGCTACGTTGTGGGGTCGTCCGGTATTGCAGCGTACGGGTTATTTAGTCGAGTTGAACGCGCTATGGTATGATTTATTGCGATTCTATGGAGAGATTCTGAGTGAGCGCGGGGAGAAGGACTTGTTTGAGATTGTGGACTATCAGGCCGAATATGCGAAACGTTCATTCATTGAGACCTTCTGGAACGGGAATTATCTGGATGACTATGTATCCAATCCAGACCACAATTACGAAGTCCGTCCCAACATGTTGTTTGCAGTATCGTTGCCACATTCGCCGTTGGACCGCAATCAGCAGCGCAAGGTATTATCGATAGTAACACGAGAGTTGCTCACGCCGCGCGGTCTACGTTCATTGAGTCCGAAATCGGGTCAGTACAAGCCTATCTGTGCGGGCAGTGAGGGAGACCGCTCTGTATCGTATCATGACGGTACGGCATGGCCATGGTTGATTGGAGCATTCACAGAAGCCTATCTAAAGTTGCATAAGCATGGAGGTGTTTTCTTTTTGGAGCGCATCACGGGTGGTTTTGAGAGTGAGATGAGCAATGACTGTATTGGCACATTGAATGAATTCTACGATGGTAATCCGCCGTTCACGGCAAGGGGGGCCATGTCCTTTGCCATGTCGGTAGCAGAGACGTTGCGTGCCATCACGATTCTGCGTGACTATACGAAGCAGAATGACGAAGGAGCGTCGTTATAGAAAGAAAAAAGGAATACAAACAAAAACGATAGAATAAGATATGAATGCACTGATGTTCGGTTGGGAATTTCCCCCTCACATACTTGGAGGACTCGGGACCGCCAGTTACGGTCTGACAAGGGGGATGTCACTACAGGGCGACATGCATATCACCTTCGTGATACCCCATCCCCAGGGAGACGAGGATCAGAGTTTCCTTCACATCATAGGAGCGAACAATGTGCCGATTGTGTGGAAGGAGACGACTTGGGACCGTGTGAATCAGCTGATTGGCCATACGATGCACCCTGATGAGTTTTTCCATTTAAGGGAGAATATCCGATATGACTTTCGTCGCATCGGCACAAACGAGATAGGATGTGTAGATTTTTCGGGTCGTTATCCGAACAACCTCATGGAAGAGATTTCGAACTATGAGGCGGTAGCCTCTGTAGTGGCCCATGCGGGAGGTTTTGACATCATCCACTCTCACGACTGGCTGACGTATCCGGCAGGTATCTTTGCCAAGAACATCTCCGGTAAGCCTTTGGTGATTCATGTTCACGCGACGGATTTCGACCGTTCACGCGGCAATGTCAATCCACAGGTGTATGATATTGAGCGCAGGGGGATGGATGCAGCAGACCACATCATCTGTGTTTCCAATCTAACCCGTCGAACGGTGATTGAGAAATACGGTCAGAACCCTGCGAAGGTATCGACGGTCCACAATGCCGTCGAGCCGTTGGCAGAGGAGGACAAAGTGATAAAGACGCCTCGCAAGGACAAGGTTGTCACCTTTCTAGGTCGTATCACCATGCAGAAAGGTCCGGAATACTTTGTAGAGGCGGCGCACCGGGTTCTTCAGCGTACGAAGAACGTCCGTTTTGTCATGGCCGGTTCTGGAGACATGATGAACCAGATGATCCATCTGGCAGCCTCGAAGAACATTGCCGACAAATTTCACTTCACGGGCTTCTTACGTGGTAAGCAGGTAACAGAAATGTTGGCAGAGAGTGACGTGTATATTATGCCGTCGGTATCCGAGCCTTTTGGTATTTCGCCGTTGGAAGCAATGCAGGTTGGGACACCGACCATCGTGTCGAAGCAGTCCGGATGTGCGGAGATATTGAACAATGCCATCAAGGTTGACTATTGGGACATTGATGCGATGGCTGATGCGATCCATGCCATCGTTTCATATCCTGCGATGTATAAATCCCTCCATGAGTTGGGAGAGGAAGAAGTAAACCGGATTACCTGGGAGGCGGCAGGACGTAAAGTAAGGGCCATCTACGACAAAGTGCTTGGATGGTCCTGAAAAAAGAGAAGAAACCACACATAAAAACATCCATAAGAAAAAGATATGAAGTCTATTTGCTTATATTTCCAACTGCATGAGCCGATGCAACTGAAGCGATACCGTTTTTTCGGCATCGGAACCGACCACTATTACTACAATGACTTCGCTAGTGAGGACACGATACGTTATTGGACGGAGAACTGTTGTCTTCCTGCCAACAACACGTTGCTGGAAATGATACGCAGCACGAACGGGAAGTTCAAGGTTGCCTTCTCCATTTCGGGTCTGATGCTTGAATTGTTGGAGCAGTATGCCCCTGAGGTCATTGACTCCTTCCGTGAGTTGGCAGATACGGGTTCAGTAGAGTTCTTAGGTGAGACGTATGCCCATTCGTTGAGTTCGCTGTACGACACGAACGAATTCAAGCAGCAGGTAAAATTACACTCAGCCAAGATACATTCGTTGTTTGACTTAGACACAAAGGTATTCTGCAATACAGAATTGATTTACAGCGACGAGATTGGAGAGCAGGTAGCGAAATTAGGATTTAAGGGTGTCATGGTAGAGGGCGCGCGTCACATCATGGGCTGGAAGAGTTCGAACTACCTGTACAAGCATCCGTATGCAGACCTGACGCTGATGCCACGCAACTATGAGATGAGTGACAATATTGCGGTACGGTTCTCGAATTGGGGATGGGATCAGTATCCGTTGACGGCAGAGAAGTTCATCGGCTGGATTGCCTCAACGCCAGCGGAGGAGAAATTCATGATGCTTGGCATGAACTATGGGGCTATCGGTGTGTACAACCATGCGGAGTCCGGCATATACGATTTTCTGAAGGCACTCCCCTACCATGCCATGATGAATAAAATCACGTTTGCCACACCGTCGGAGATTCTTGCGAACAACAAAGCGGGCGATGTGCTGTCGAGTACAGAACCTATTTCGTGGGCAGACGAGGAGAAAGACCTGAGTCCATGGACAGGAAATGACCTACAGGGAGAGGCGTTGCAGAAGTTATACAGTGTAGGAGAGCGCGTACGACTCTGTACGGACAAGCGCATCAAATACGACTGGCTAAACCTCCAGACGAGTCAGCACTTCTACTTCATGTCCACCAAGCACTTCACGGGTAATTCGCAGGCCCATACCGGTCAGTATGAATCGCCATACGAAGCGTTTATGAACTACATGAACGTGTTGTCGGACTTCCTGCAGCGTGTAGATGAGCAATACCCAACATCGATTGAGAACGAGGAGTTAAACTCGCTGTTAAAGACCATCAACAACCAGGAGCAGCAGATTGCAGAACTAGAAGAAGAAATAGAGAAACTGAAGGCAGAAAAGCAAGAGCCGGAGAAGGAAATCAAGAAAGCCGCTCCGAAGAAAGCCGCTCCGAAGAAAGCCGCCACTGCTAAGAAGACGACCGAGAAAAAAGCCGGAGAGAAAAAAGCCGCTCCGAAGGCAAAGAAATAAAGCGCCACATACAGACAAAAGGGAAACGCTCCGGGTCTAACAGATCCATGGAGCGTTTCCCTTTTTTATATCTTCCCTTCGCCTCATCGAAGAGGAAAAGTGTAGAATGTTGGACCTATGCGCCGTAGCGCTGAGGATAGATCACGACCTTGTTATTCAGTCGGAAATGAGTAGAAAGGGTCATAGGGACCTGGTCCATGGCACGGACATAAGACACAGATCCGTGTCGTGCGGCGACGACGAGCAGGAGGTCGTCCTTAGCGATGGAGCGACGGAGCAGGAGGAAGGAATCCCAATTGGAGAAAGGAAGGAAATCATAGCGCAGTCGGCGTCGAATATGTCGCAGTCCATCCTCGAAAGCGAGCCGCGTCTGTTCGGTTGTGCAGAGGAGCACCTGCGCTGAGAGTTCGCGATTAAGGATAACCACCTTACGCAGCCATTGCAGAAAACCCTTCTCGAGTTCGGCAAGTGCAGGAACGACGAGTACGATGCGATGGTGTACGACGAGCGGTTTCTCGATCTGGCACATAAAAACCAGTTTATCCGTCTTGGCGACGACTCCGCCGGCATTCTCACCGATGAGGCGGTCAATCAGTCCGAGTTCTCGCGGCCATCCGGTGACGATTACATCTGCCATTGCCTCACGGGTAAGTCGGACAATACCACCAGAGATATTATAGTCGAGAGTTGTCTGCACGGTGACCGCGGTCTCGTTGGCGGATGCTTTCCGGACATACTGTTCCAGTCGGTTACGAACGGCACGGATCTTCTTCTCGGCATTGTTCTCATCGGGCAATACAGAGCCGACGACGAGCGGTTGTGCCGATCGTTTATCCTTGAGTACGACCGCAAAATCGAGCAGACGTTCGTAGTCGTTCTGCATGGCGACAGGAACGAGAATTGTCTCGGCGCGTGATGTCTGTATGCCGTTTTTCTGTTGCTTGACGACATCAACGACCTTTGAAGTGGACTTCTCACTCCCCACAGTTGTCGCAGGTGTGGCTACGGATTCCCACTGCAGGCGTTCGAGTTGTGCGAGTTTACGTCCTGATTGTTCGGTTATGATGGCGGAAACGGTGCAAGTGAGCAGGATCATGATGACAGCTGCATTGAGCAGGACATCGTCCATCAGTCCGGAGCGGATGCCGACGAGGACGATTGCCAGTGTCACGGCAGCCCGGCTGCCACTGAGTCCGAACATCAGTTTTCGTTGAGTCCCCGTAAAATGACTGAATATCTGCGTAAAGAAGGCAGCGAGCCACTTACCGAAGACAGAAGCGATTGTCAGGACGATGGCGGACGTAATGATCAGCGAGTCGGAGAACACGTTGGAAAAATCCATCATCAGTCCCACGCTGATGAGGAAGAACGGGATAAAGAGGGTATTACCGATAAAATCGATACGATTCATGAGTGCAGACGAAGCCGGGACCAGCCTATTGACAGCCAGTCCGGCGAGGAAGGCACCGATCACACCCTCGAAGCCGAGCAAGTCGGCAAAATAAGCCGAGAGCAACATCACGGCCAGGACGAGGATAAAATGGCTTCCTTTTTCACTTTCCAGATGTCGGAAGAAATACTTCAGTATAACGGGGAAAAGAATAAAGATCAAGAGATAGAGCACGAGTGCGCTACAGGTCATACGCAGGAAGAAGGTCCATCCGACCTGTCCTGAGTGGAGTCCCATGAGAAAAGCGAGGAGGATGAGAGCGGCGGTATTAGTCATAATCGTACCTCCGACGGTCACGGCGACCGCCTCATTCTTGACGACTCCCAGTCGGCTTGCCACCGGGTACGATATAAGCGTATGCGTGGCAAACATACAGGCGATGAGGAATCCCGCCTCCTGAGGAAGGTGGAGTACATAGACCGATGCGACATAGCCCGTAATCATAGGTACGAAAAACGTGAGGATGCCGAACATGATACTCTTGCGTCGGTGGACACGGAAATCGTTGAGATCGAGGTCGATGCCGGCAATGAACATGATGTAGAGCAGTCCGATGGTAGAAAAGAGATTGATGGAAGAGCTCTGTTGTACGAGTCCGAATCCGTGAGGTCCGACCAGCAGCCCTGACAGGATGAGGACGATAATACTGGGAATACGGAGGGAGCGCATGATGACGGGAGCCATCAGCACGATGACCAGAAGAAGTGAGAACACGAGCAGGGGGTGTTGCAGAGGCAAAGAGAACTGTGCAACAAGACTATTCAGCAAATCGGAAAACTGCACTTCCATAGGTTATAAGAGCCACACGATCGTAACACAAAAATAACAAATTATCTTCGGCATCGCAAAAAGAAGAAAAAATAGAATGCGTGTAATATCCTTATTTTATTTAGAATACCGTACCTTTGCCTAACCATAAATCATTTATGAAAGAAGGGATTCTTTCTGGAAGAGAAGAATGAAAAAGGTACATTTCATAGCCATGGGAGGTGCTGCGATGCACAACCTGGCATTAGCGCTGAACGAAAAAGAAGGATATAGGATAACGGGTTCGGACGATGAATTCTTTGACCCGTCGAAAAGCCGTCTTGCCGCAGCTCATTTGCTACCCGAAGAAGAGGGTTGGCATGCGGAGCGCATCACGGAAGACCTGGATGCTGTCATTGTCGGCATGCATGCGAGGGAAGACAATCCCGAACTGGTACGCGCCAAAGAGTTAGGTATCAAGATATACTCCTTTCCGGAGTACCTCTATGAGCAGACGAAAGACAAGACGCGAGTCGTCATCGGAGGCAGTCATGGCAAGACGACGACGACAGCGATGATCTTGTTTGTCCTGAAAGAGTTGGGCATCAAAGCCGACTATATGGTCGGTGCTCAGATTGAGGGTTTTCAGAACATGGTAGGTCTGAGTCATGAAGCCAAGATTGCGGTATTTGAAGGAGACGAATACCTCACCTCGCCATTAGACCTACGCAGCAAGTTCCTTCTTTACCATCCGCATATTGCATTACTGACGGGCATTGCGTGGGATCACATCAACGTCTTTCCGACGTTTGACAGTTACGTTGAGACATTCCGAAAATTCGTACAGAGCATTGAGCCAAACGGTCGGTTCATCTGGTATGCGCAGGACGAGAACCTACGCCTGCTTGCCGACGGGGTGCGGAGCGATGTTCAGTCGATACCCTATGACACGCCGAAATTTGAGATCGCGAACGGCAAGACGACCATTGAGGTCAACGGCCTGCGCACCACGTTAGGAGTCTTCGGCGAGCACAACCTACAGAACATCATGGGAGCGTATAACGTATGTCGATCGTTGGGTATCACAGACGAAGACTTCTTCCGTTCGATCGCAAGATTCACGGGAGCGGCGAACCGTCTGCAGAAAATTACGGAGACAAGCTCCTCGGTATCCTTCAAAGACTTTGCCCATTCGCCGTCGAAACTGAAAGCCACCGTCAAAGCGGTCCGTCAGCAGTATCCGGACAAGCGTCTGGTTGCGTGCATGGAACTGCATACCTTCTCCTCACTGACGAAAGCGTTCCTGCCTCAATACAAAGGAGCGATGGATGGTGCGGACAAGGCGTACGTCTATTACAATCCAGAGGTAGTGAAGCACAAGCGTCTGGAGGACATCTGTCCGGAAGACGTGAAAGCGGGATTTGGCGGACGTGTAGAAGTATTCTGCGACTCGAAGCTGTTGCAGCAAGAACTGCGAGGTTTGCATATAGAAGAGAACACGGCATTATTGCTAATGACGTCGGGCAACTTTGACGGAATCGACCTCATCTCCTTTGCCAAGGAGTTGCTTGAGACGCACTAAAAAAGACAGACTATGGACGAGAAACAGCACCTCTTGGACCTGCGATATATGAAGATGGCCTTGATATGGGCCGGCAACTCCTATTGCAAGCGCCGTCAGGTCGGTGCGTTATTGGTGAAAGACAAGATGATCATCAGTGACGGCTACAACGGGACTCCCAGTGGATTCGAGAACAACTGTGAAGACGAGGACAACAAATCATTTGCCTACGTACTGCATGCTGAAGCCAATGCGATCACGAAAGTAGCGCGAAGTACGAACAACAGCGAAGGGGCTACGCTCTATGTCACGGCGTCGCCGTGTATTGAGTGTGCGAAACTCATCATCCAGGCGGGCATCCGAAGAGTTGTCTATGGAGAGCAATACCGTCTGCTGGACGGAATTGACTTGCTTCGCAAAGCCGGAATTGAAGTCACCCAGGTCGAAACGACCCTCTAAAAAGAAGAATATCCATCATGAACACGAAATGGAAGATTATCCTTCCCCTGCTTGCCAGCCTGTGTGTTATCACCGGATTATTTATCGGTCGCTGGATGTATAAGACGCCGTCTGCATTCATGAGCAGCGGCAGTTCTCCGGTAGATGAGGTTCTGAACTTAGCGGACCATGAATACACCGACTCGGTCAACATGGACACCTTATCTGAAGCTGCCATTGAGGCCATGTTATCGTTGTTGGATCCTCATTCGGTCTATATCCCGAAGAAGGACCTTCAGATGGTCAATGACGACATGTCAGGTTCGTTCTCCGGCATCGGAGTTCAGTTCAACATCCAGCGAGACACGGTGACCATCATCTCCGTCATACACGGAGGTCCGTCGGAGAAGTTGGGCATCCTGCCGGGCGACCGCATCATCAGTGTCGATGGCAAGCCATTTGTAGGCAAGAGTCTCTCGAACGAGATGGTTGTCTCGACGCTGCGGGGCAAGAAAGGAACGAAAGTAAAGATCGGCATCCGTCGGTCGAGTTCACCGAAGCCGTTGCTATTCACCATAGTACGTGGGGATGTCCCTGTCAAGACGGTTGAGACATTCTACCTGGCAGCTCCGAGGACGGGTTATGTAAAGGTCTCGTCGTTTGGAGAGCAGACCTTCTCAGAGTTTCAGACGGCGCTCGCGCAGTTGAAGCGTCAGGAGGCGGATCGGTTCATCATCGACCTGCGTGGCAATCCAGGAGGCTATCTGGATGCCGTCATCCGGATGGTCAATGAATTTCTGGAGAAGGGCGACATGATCGTATATACGGAAGGTCGCAGTTACCCTCGTCAGGACTCGAGGGCAGACGGCAGCGGTTCGTTCAAGGGCACGCCGATTGTGGTCCTGATAGACGAATGGAGTGCCTCAGCCAGTGAGATTTTTGCGGGAGCGATACAGGACAACGACCGAGGTCTGATCATCGGTCGCCGTTCGTTCGGCAAGGGATTGGTTCAGCAGCAATACCCATTGAGCAATGGTGCGGCGGTCCGTCTGACGATAGCGCGCTACTACACCCCATCGGGTCGTTGCATCCAGAAGCCCTATGCCAAGGGAGACCGCTCGTCATACGACCTGGAGGTAGTGGAGCGTTTCACGCATGGGGAACTCACGAACGCGGACAGCGTCAAGACCAACAAGACGCAATCGTACAAGACCAAGTTGGGTCGTACGGTGTATGGTGGCGGAGGTATCTCGCCAGACCGTTTTGTAGGGCGAGACACGACGGGTTTCACCCCGTACTTCAACCGCATCACGGAAGAAGGGTTGCTGAATGACTTCGCATTCCGTTATGCGGACACGCACCGAAGCGAGTTCCGTTCATACAGGACATGGCAAGAGGTACTGACACACCTGCAACGTGCATCACTATTGAAAGACTTCACTCTCTATGCCGAGAAAAAAGGAGTCAAGGGCGAGATGAGCCAGATCATGAAATCGAGCAAGCTGATTGAGAAGCAGTTGTTCAGCCTCATCGCCCGTGATGCGATGCCGGACGAGACCTTCTTCTACCGCATCTACAACAACGACGACGCAGCCATCCGCCTTGCCATTCAGGAGTTGAGCAAGAAATGATGGATGGAGGGAGGGAGAGATGGATGGATGGGTGGCGTGGACTGTCCTCGCTACGAGAGCGTGTATGAGAGAAAGATGAAAAGGGTGATGATATAACAGTCCGAAAGCCTCTCTCCTACTTGCCGCTCTTGCGGCGGTTGCACTCGCGACAGAGCATCTGGCAATTATCCGCCACGGTTCGTCCGCCGTCGTGCCACGGCGTGATGTGGTCGGCTTCCATCTGTGACAATTCGAAATGCCCGCCGCAGTCGGCACAGATGCCCTGTTGGCGTTCGTAGGCAGCGAGTTTCTGCGCATCGGTAAAGGCACGGATAGAGAGATACTTCTCCTTACGCGTCAGGATATACGGATAAATGCCAGTCTTCTTGGTCACATCGTCATCGAGTACGAGTTTCGCCACCTCGGCATCTATTGCCTGTGCGTCAAAGACCTTATCCTTGTAATTCTTATACAACTCGCCCCAATTCACGCCTTTCATTATCTTCTTGCGCTCTTTCGTCGGACGGAAGGTCGTTTCAATCCATGTGATGACCTACCGGAAGTTCGAGACCAAGGCGGCGCGCGACGCTTTCCGTGACATCAAGGCAGTCCCCGCTGACGACGAAATAAAGGAGGACGCGCCTTGCGGCTACACGCTGTACCGCAAGCCGAAGAAGAAGTGATGTTCACGGGAAGTCCGCAACCCGATCCCCGTTCAAACGACGTTTGAGCGGGGATTAATTTTTGTAATGAGGGGGAATCATCAGAAAGAATAATATGCAATTTGGATTTTGAAAATTAATTTCTATATTTGCATCCGATATGACCGCTCACGCTTCCCATAGAACAGCGCACCTGAGCGGTCTTCGAGTTTTTATAAGACACCTTTTAAATTCCATGCGCTATAGAAAGACCCCTCTATCCATAGAAGAACAGATTTCCAAGCTCGAAAATCGTGGGCTTAACTTTGACGACAAAAAAAAGGCAAGAGGATACCTTCAGAACATCAGCTATTATCGACTTCGAGCCTTCACGTATCCATTTCAAGACAATGAAGACGGCTCTGATCATGAGTTTATAAGGAACGACATCGACTTTGCAGACATCATTGACCTGTATGTGTTTGACAAACGCTTGCGCTCTTTGGTATTCAGCGAGCTGGAGAAGATAGAAGTCGCTGTGCGTACAAAGCTTTCGCTTGTGTATTCACTTTCAACAGACGATGCCATGTGGTATGAGGACGAATCCATGTATGCAGACAGCGCACATGCTCAATACATTCTGGATGACATAAAATCAGATGTTGACAGGAGCAATGAGGATTTTATCAAGTACTACAAGTTGAAGTACACGGAACCTGAGATGCCGCCGTCTTGGATGACATTGGAAGTGGCTTCGTTCGGGACTCTTAGCCGTTTATATAAGAGCCTTCGCCCAACTGCCGAGAAGACACAGATAGCTCATTCGTTTGGAATTGGTAAGGATGACATATTCGCTAATTGGCTGCACGCATTCAGCAACTTGCGGAATTGTTGCGCACACCATAGCCGCATTTGGAACAGAAGATTTCTTGTGCAACTCAAGTTGCCGTACAATACGACATACCCGTTCATGTCTCGTGACACGATAAAAACCATCCATAATAATAAACTGTTCGCTTTGTTATCGGCAATTAAGTACATCGTTGATATAATAAGCCCCGAGAACTCTTTCAAGGAAAATCTGCAGCAGCTCTTGTGTCAACATCACAAGCTGCTTTCTTCAAGGGAGATGGGGTTTCCAAATGGCTGGGAAAACTTGCCTGTGTGGAAATAGATTTCACCCACATAAAAAAAGACAGCCTTCAAGCTGTCTTTTTTGTTGTCACTCCACTCGCTCGCCCAGGGCGATGGTGATTACCATCCTGTCCGTGGGAGCGCCCCATGCGGGGTTTCCGAACTTCTTGAGCATCTTTTTTATCTGCCACTTCATGCGCCGGCGTGTGTAGCCGTAGGTGAACACGACGTGAGTGAAGGGCTTGAACTCGCCTGTACTCCAGCCAACGCCCTTGTACAGCCGCCTGCGCCAGTAGCGCTTGTCCACGCGGTACTCCTCGGGCTTCTCGCCGCTCTCTATCATCTCGTACCACTTCTTCTTGAGCGGCAGATAAAGGATTTTTTCTTCCATAATGTATTGCTTTTATAAAAAAGTTTGTATGTTTGTAGCGATTCCAGTGCTCAATTGGAAGACGGATGTTACGCTTCGGGCGGCTTCTGTGAACTCACCTCGATCGTTTCGGCGGTCGAGGTGCGATTTTTTTAGAAGTCTATGATATTCTTTTCGTCTCCAGTAACGAAATACTTACCATGAATCTTCTTGGTCGCAAGTTCTTTTATAGCCCCCTTTGCTCTATTCGTTAATTTATCAAATTGAAACAACACCAATTTGGCATGTTGATGCCTTACTGCGTAAAGAGCATCCTCAACAATATGCTTGTCGCTTTCAATTTTTTTCAGATCAGCCAGGATTCCGTTGCAAAGAGTGTCCGCAGAAGATACTCCAGGGGTTTCTGATAAATGCACCATCTTATTTCCGCCTTTTGCAAAGATCAGGCACATATTTTTCTCCTTTTTATATTTTGCGAGTTCTTGTTTGTTCCTGTTTGCAAACGTTTTTCTCTCCTTATCTGTAACAAGGTATCCACCTCGTTCACTGTCAAAGAATGTCCTTTCATATTTTTGTTCAGAGTAACCATTAAATTCTGCTTTTGCCTTTTCTATAATTCTTTTATCAATCACCTTCTCCACTTTCCTGCAGCTGTTGCAGTGCTTCCTGCCCCCTGCGAGGTCGTGCAGCAGCGCCATGAGCTTGTTGCCCGAGTACGGACACGCAGCGCAGCTGTCCGGATAGTACGGATGCTTGTCGGAGAATAGTTGACCGTCCTTGCCGGGATTGTTCTCTAATCCGGACTGCGGATTGTCCTTCTCTGTTCCGTGTGGTCTGGCGGTGCAGTCCTTGTCGGTTGCCCGCAGCTCGCACTTGCAGTTCCAGCGGTCGCCTGGGCGGTGCTCCTTCCAGAACGGGTCATCGACGGGCAGCACCGTCCCCCAGAAGACACGGTGGTCGGCTCCGGGCGTCGGCGAGGTTGACGGTATCCATTCCAGGTTCGGCAGCACGTCCTTCTCCGCCTCGAACTGCTGCCAGTCGGCGGCTTGGTGTGCGCGGCGAATGGCGGTGTCGTACTCCGTGCGCAGCCATGCGCGGTTCTGGTGGCTGACGTATGGCTGCACGTCCTTGGCGAAGCGGCTGAAGGGCTTGAGCTGTCCTTTCTCGTCGGTCAGCTGTGCGGCTATGTCGTTCTGCATCCGGTGGGTGCGGAAGGCGGAGAACACATCGACGCTCTCGCGCAGTGCCTTGAGGAACTCGTCGCCGGGCACGTCGGCTCCGCTCTCCACGCTGTCGGCTATGCCTTCGGCGACAGCCTGTGCGAAGATCCTGCGTGTTTCCTCAAAGATGTGCGCCTCCAGTTCGCGGTCGATGTCGAACTCCTTGCCGTAGATGGCTGTGAGAGCCTTTGCGATGGTCTCGGCGGTGAACTCCACGCTGTGGGGCAAGGAGGTGTTTTTGCCATCGACGCTGGTGGGGATTTCCAACAGCGGCGAGAAGATACAGCTGGACCTCGACTGCGCCACCATCAAGGTGAAGGGGACTAAGAACGTGGTCAAGACGCAGCTCTCGGAGCGCAAGGGGTCAGTCAAGGAGGTCTTCGCCGTGGACGACTACACGATAGACATCAAGGGTGTGCTGATAGGACACGACGGTGTGCTGCCATGCTCGCAGGTGCAGTGGCTGCGCGACTTGTATGAGTCAAAGAAGAGCATTGATCTGCACAACGCCCTGACCGCTTACTTTCTGCAGGAGCAGAAGAACGTTGTCATCACGGCTCTCAACTTCTACGACCAGGAAGCCAAGGATGAACGGCACATACCGTTCTCCATGACGCTGATAAGCGACTACGTAGAGAAGCTGGAGTTTATCTGATGATGCGGACCTTGTAGTCGTAGCCTAACTCGTTTTTAGGAACTATATAGACCTTGCGGTCAGCAGTTGAACTGTATGGCGTTATTCTCCACTCGTCGCAGTCCGGAGACGATTCGTCAACAATGCGTATGGTGCAGTCGTAGTTGTAGTCGTCCGAAGACACCTCCTTAACAAGGAAGTCCGCGTCGGATCTGGAGTTTGTCAAATATACCACGCCACCAAGGCAAAGAGGCTCACGGCTTCCAGAAATGACAACTGGCTCGATGAGCGATTTGTCGAACTCGTAGTAGTCGTCGAAATGCTCATAGCGGTCGCCGTCTTTGGCGGTCAATGTTTTCATGGTGCCGTTTTTTAGCCGGATGGTGATGTAGTCCATACCCATCTCCCAGTACACATAGACTGTCTTCTTGGCGGCCGATGCGGAAATGGAGATAAACAACAGTATCAATACAAGAATGTTCTTCATATCATGTTCTATTTAACAAGTTATATTATAATTACCCTTCAGGACGGCCGTCGTCTGCGCGTCAGACCCTACAGCGTCAAGTGGAAGAGGTCGGTCGAGAATCTGTGCGACACATGCGAAATCACCCTTCCTCTCCATCCCTACCTCTACACCACTGGACCCAACCAAAGCAGCAGGGAGTGCCTTATCAGAGTGGATGACCCAGTGAGCGTGTCGTTGGGATACAACGACAACAACACGGTGCGCTTCATCGGCTTCGTAGCGGCTGTCAACTACAGCGAGCGGCTCGTTCTCCAGTGCGAGGGGTATTATCATCTGATAAAAAGGGGAAACAAAGACAAAAGCTGGAAATCCGTGAGTCTGAAGAAACTGCTTGAGTATCTGACAGCTGGCACCGGCATAACACTATCAAAAAGCATACCAGACGAACAGCTCGGAATGGTGACTTTGCAGAACGCCTCGATGGACAAGGTGTTCAAGATGCTGAACGACAATTATCAGTGCGTGGCTTACTTCAAGGGCAAGGAACTGTACTGCGGACCGTCATACTTCCCGGACAGGACAGCGACACAGGTGAAGAAGCTGCGCATAGGCTGGAACGTGAAGAGCGGCGAGGTGAAGAACCAGCCGCTCGCCGAGGTGGTCAACATTGTGCTGAAGACTACCGACGACAAGGGCAAGACCACCAAGACCAAGCCGTCGGGCACGGTGGTGAAAGCTGACTCTAAGAAGGAGTATAAAATAAAATCTACCCTGAGTGCGAACTATAGGAAAGAACTGATGAAACGCCTGCATGACGAAGAGAACGCCAAGAGCCTGAAGCAGGCTGACGTCACCTGTTTCCTCGAGCCGCAGCTGGAGCTGGGCGAGGTGGTCGAGGTGATAGACCAGCGCTATCCGGAGCGCAACGGACGTTTCTTCGTGGCCGCCATCGACGGCGAGTTCGGCGAGAGCGGAGGCAGTCAGAAACTAACACTGAGATACTATGGCGATTAAGACTGAAGACATAAGACAGGCGCTCAGGGACTTCACCGCCCAGGGCGTGGCAACGATGATAGGCACAGTGAGCGAGGTGGACGCCACGGAGCGCACCTGCACGCTGACACACGAGGATGTGGCGTACTACGGTGTGCGCCTGCAGCCAGTCACCGGCGGTTCTGCCGGACTGCTCGTGACACCGAAGGAAGGGGCTATGGCTCTGGCTGTGCGCATCGAGGAAAACGACGGCTGGATGATAGTCCACACCGACGAGGTGGAGACCATAGAGGTCAAGGCTGGCGACACGACGGTGACGATAAACGCCGATTAAACGAAAGAAGCGGGCGACACTATGCTGTCGTCCGCTTCTCTTATAAAAAATGTACTTTTCGTTTTGAAAATGTGTACTTTTCGTTTTGGCGATTATGCATCAATTCGTCCTATTGAGAAGAGGAACAGAGACATGAGGTAATGAAGGGGAAGAGCAAAAAAGAAGGCGGGAAGATAGAGACTTCCCGCCTTCTCGTGATTACAGGCTATTACCTTGTGCGTATTACTTCGCGAGCAGCAATTGAGCTGCTTTCTTGGCAAGAGCCAGATAGCGATTAGACTGTTTCGGAGTAAAGTCGCCTGAAGACTTCTGGAGGGAAGCCTGCAGATTCTTGATCTTGTTTTTCCAAGAGGCGAGAGAAGACTGAGCCGCCTTATCGCCCTTCTTTGCCTTGTCCGCCACGGCGGAAGCGCTGTTGATCGCTGACTCGTAGGAATCGAGCATGGCATCGATCTTAGAGGAAGCCGAAGTCGCAGTGGCGGCAGTAGTAGCCTGAACAGCGGACTTCGAAACAGATCCAGCAGCAAGAGCGTTGGTCGCGGAGAGCAGCATGGCTGCGAAGGCGATGGAATAAAGGATGATTTTCATAAGTAATAAACGAGTTAAGAATATTAGGAAGAACTATTTAGCGTAGCTTACGGCACGCGTCTCGCGGATCACGGTAATCTTGACTTGTCCAGGGTAGGTCATCTCGTCCTGAATCTTCTTAGCGATGTCGTAGGAGAGTTTCTCGGTATCCTTATCGTCAATCTTGTCTGCACCGACGATGACACGCAGTTCGCGACCAGCCTGGATAGCATAGGTCTTGATGACGCCCGGGTACTGGAGTGCGAGGTTCTCGAGGTCGTTGAGACGCTTGATGTACGCCTCGACTATCTCGCGGCGTGCACCTGGTCGAGCGCCTGAGATGGCGTCGCAAGCCTGAACGATAGGTGCGAGCATGGTGGTCATCTCCATTTCGTCGTGGTGAGCTCCGACGGCGTTGCAGATCTCGGGTTTCTCCTTGTATTTCTCGCAGAGTTTCATTCCGAGAATTGCGTGTGGCAGTTCCGGTTCGTCGTCCGGCACCTTGCCGATATCGTGGAGGAGTCCTGCGCGTCGTGCGAGTTTCGGGTTGAGTCCGAGTTCGGAAGCCATGACGGCGCAGAGGTTGGCTGTCTCGCGTGCATGCTGTAGGAGGTTCTGTCCGTAGCTGGAGCGGTACTTCATCTTACCGATCATGCGGACGAGATCAGGGTGCAGACCGTGTACGCCGAGGTCGATCGTTGTGCGCTTACCTGTCTCGACGATTTCCTCCTCGACCTGTTTCCGTACCTTCGCCACGACCTCCTCGATACGAGCCGGGTGGATACGTCCATCCTGAACGAGTCGGTGGAGTGCGAGTCGTGCGATCTCACGGCGAACGGGGTCGAAGGAAGAGAGGACGATGGCCTCAGGGGTATCGTCCACGATGATCTCGATACCGGTAGCCGCCTCGAGTGCGCGGATGTTACGTCCCTCGCGTCCGATGATACGTCCCTTCATCTCGTCGCTCTCGATGTGGAACACGGAAACGGAGTTCTCGATAGCCGCCTCTGTTGCGACACGCTGGATGGTCTGAACGACCACCTTCTTGGCTTCCTTATTGGCGTTCATGCGAGCCTCGTCCATGATCTCGTTGACGTAGGACATGGCATTGGTTTTCGCCTCGTCCTTGAGCGCCTCGACGAGTCGGTTCTTAGCCTCCTCGGCGGAGAGTCCGGAGATCTGTTCGAGTTGAGTCTGTTCCTGTTGCTGCATCCGTTCGAGCTCCTTCTGACGTCGTTCGACGACTTCCATCTGACTGGCGAGGTTCGCCTTGACGGCATCGTTCTCCTGCATCTTACGGTTGAGGTCTGCCTGTTCCTGTTTCTGCTGCATCTCGCGTTTCTGGATCTGGCTCTCGCGTTGCTGGAGTTTCTGGTTGCGTTGCTGCACCTGCTTCTCATACTCCTCCTTGAGTGAAAGGTATTTTTCCTTTACTTCAACGAGTTTATCTTTCTTGAGCGCCTCGGCTTCGGTCCGTGCATCCTCAATCATCTTGTTGTAGGCGGACTTGCGGAGCTGCATGATGATGAGCCATGAGATGGCCGCACCGGCGAACAGCGCTACAATTGCCACAATGATTGTCGTTATTTCCATTTTTACAAACAGTTAGATATATATAATTAATAAAAAAGCATCAACTCCTGCCCATAGTACTCATCGCTCGCCAGAACCGTTCACTGGTCCTAAGCGTATCGTACCACACGCACGGAATGATGCGGAAAATTTCCATTCGAGCCGAGAGGACGCTATCGTGACACGGAGACGTGTCGATGGGAGGAACAAGAGTGGCGTCGTCAGCCGATTGTTTTATGTCAGAGTCGCTACGACAGTGTACTTATTCAGTCACTATCGTGGCGGTCGTTCAGATAATTCGAAAGGTCGTTCTGGAGTTCCTTCAGGTAGTTTCGGATGGACTGGGCATCGGTCCGCTGTGAAGAGAACACGTTCTGTATGGCGAAATTCAAGCAGACGCGAATCAGCACGTCGATGGTATCGTTGCCAGTCGTCTTGGAGTAGATACCGTTATAGCTTGATATAGCCTCGTTGACATCCTTGTTGGCACGTCGGTAGAATTCCTCGAGTCCGGGATCGATCATCATCGAAACAGGTCGTCCCATCACAGTCAGCGTAATTCGTACCTTCTGAGCGGCGGATTGCTTCTGTTTCTGGCTCATTTCAGAATTCGTTAGTTATGCCGGTCAAGGCATCCGTTTTATTTGTTATGACCCTTAGAATTCCGCTAATCCCATTGAGAGGGAAAGGGGGAATGTTGTCCCCTTATCTCAACAGGGTCAGACATCTTTCTATTTCCCGCATCATCTGATTCAATCGTTTTTTCGATTCCTGCCGTTGTTCCTCGGTCACGGAGAGCATGGCAGCATCGGTCAGATGATTGCATTTGACTTTCCATTCCAACAGTTCCTTTTCCAACCTTTCGACCTTGCGAGTCTGGTTGCTCACGGTATCGATCAGCGCACCGTTTTTTGACACCTCGGCTTCGTATAGTTCCTTCAGCCTATTGATCTGAGCTGTCAGTTCATTGAGCAGTTGAAGATCAGAATCGGTCATATTTTAATGGATTATCACGGACAAAGGTAACTATTTCGCACGAAATCCCCAAATAGCGATAACAAATCGAAAGGGGTCGTCCTAACGAACTTACGAAACAGGCAGCGACGAAGGGAGCACCTCGCCGGTCGGGAAAGGAACAGAAAGAGTCGGGAAAAAGACGGAGGGATGGAGGGGTGGAGGGATGGAGGGATAAAACGAATAGACGGATGTCAGGATAAGAAGGAGGCGGGATCAGTGTATGGTCACCAGCACTGCCCCACGTCCGTATTCACGTACATCGGTCTTCTCGATAGCGCAAGAGGAGTACTCCATCTTGAGTATGCGGGTGAGTTCACGGTGGATATCGCCATCGGAAGAGCCGAGAAGGAAGAGGACATGCAGGTTCTTCCGTCTCTTGTTCTTCTCCATGGTCTGTCGAAGCCGGTCGATCTGAGTCGTGAGAAGCGTTGCGCCGTCCACATCGGCAGGGTTGTCGAAGAGGGCCTCTGCCTGCAGGTTCACCTCAAGCACCTCGCCCTGTTGGCGTTTTGGTTGTGATACGATCTTGATCCCTGAGAGCCGAGGCAGCGGTATGAAATTATCGTCTGGATCCGCCGATTGCCGGGACTTGGGCTGGGGAAGCGGTTCCGAAGAGGAGAAGGTCTGCGGAAGGTCCTGAGCGGCAGGGGCGGGATGGGCTGGCACATCATCGGAGATGAGCGGAATGGCGAGTACCTTCTCCTCGAAGAACTCGTTGTCGGAGAAAGAGCCAGGGCGGAACAAGCGTGATGAGGAGAGGCGGATCGGGATGGAGAATGCCGGTTTGGCCGAGAACGGAGCAGAGGGCTTGAACGGAAGGATCTGGAGCAAGAGATGCTCCCAATCGGAGAGCGATGCGGCGTCGGTCTGAGAGAGGAGGACGCGCGTATGTGCCTCCGCAGTACCTGCATCGCGGCACATCAGAAGGGAGTCCGCCTGCGTTGAGACCACGTAGAGCAGAGCATAGTTGCTATCGTTGAGCAGATAGAAATCGAAGTGTCCCTCCCCATGCGGAGAGACGACGAGCGAGACATTGAGGTTCTCACCCTGCGGAGTATCGAGATCGGCGGTAAAGAGCGAAGGGGACGGAACGTCGGTTGACTCGTCGGGTTGGGTCGGATCCTCGTCCGGTACATCCTGATTGAGCAACTGCCTCATGCTGACCGAGGTATTGCCGGAAGAGGGACGGTCGTCGTCCCGGGAGCGTCGCATCCGCTGATCCTGTTCCTCCGCGACAACCACCAACTCAGAGACCGGGACCGGGACATCGAAACCATCCTCGTCCTCGACCAGCACAATATTCCTGTCCTTGATACCCTTGACCACTCCCCCACCGACTGCATTGAGGAAGCGCACTCTGTCACCGACCTTCAGCATAGTTATTCCGATATGAAACGATTAAAAAAAACTTTATTTTTCCTCTGTAAACCTTTTTTTTGCCGTTATGGCACAGTACGAGCGTGAAAGCATGGCTCTGTACCCGGACGAACAGGAAATGGCGTCCTTTTACAATGAGAAATACGCTCATTGTCCCGTTTTTCCGAAGCAAATTTACTACTTTTGCCAAAATATTGAAAAGCCGAAAGGCATCAGAAAAAACGAGAGTCACAACCGTCATGCAGAAAGGACCTCAAAGCATCCGCATCGAAGACTACGACTATCCGCTTCCGGAGAGCCGTATTGCCCGTTTTCCGCTTTCGAGGCGTGATGAGTCGAAACTGCTGATCTACCGCAACGGGACGATCACGGAGCGTCACTTCTACGACCTGCCCGACCTGTTGGACGGTCAGTCGCTGATGGTGCGCAACAACACGCGCGTCATCCAAGCGCGTCTGCTCTTCGAGAAAGAGACCGGTGCCCGGATCGAGATTTTCTGTCTGGAGCCTCATGAACCGTCAGACTATGCGCAAGCCTTCCAGCAGGGAGAGAGTTGCGTATGGAAATGTCTGGTAGGGAACTCGAAGAAATGGAAAGGCGGCACGATCCGCTCGCAGCAGAATGAACACCTGACGGCAGAGCGGATTGAAGACTGCGGAGAGACCTCTCTCATCCGCTTCCGATGGTCGGAAGCGGGAGTGAGTTTCGGCGAACTGTTAGAGAGCGTTGGCGAGCTCCCTATCCCGCCCTACCTTCACCGTCGGACCGAGGAGAGCGACAAGACAACCTACCAGACCGTCTATTCAAAGATCAAGGGTTCGGTGGCAGCACCGACGGCGGGTCTGCACTTCACGCCAGAGATCCTGCAGCGCATAGCGGACAAAGGCATTGAGACGGAAGAGGTGACCCTCCATGTGGGAGCGGGCACGTTCAAGCCCGTCAAAAGCGAGGAAATCGGCGGGCATACGATGCACAGCGAAGTGATGTCGGTAAAAGCCGATACCATCCGTCGCCTCCAATCGAAGTCAGGTCATATCGTAGCGGTGGGGACGACCTCGGTGAGGACGCTGGAATCGCTGTACTTCATCGGAGTCCTGCTGGAGCAGGACAAGGACCGCCAAGACCTGCATGTAGGGCAGTGGATGCCCTATGAAGACTACCCGAAAATCTCGTCGGAGAAGGCCCTGGAGAACATCCTCAACTATCTACAGGAGCATGATACGGACGTTCTGCAGACCAGCACGCAGATCATCATCGCCCCGGGTTATGACTTCCACATCGTCTCGCAACTAATCACCAACTTCCATCAGCCACAGAGCACCTTACTGCTTCTGATATCCGCCTATCTGAAAGGAGACTGGAAACGGGTGTATGACTATGCGTTGGGTCATGACTTCCGTTTCCTCAGTTACGGAGACAGTTCGCTGCTGATCCGCGAGTAAAGAACAAGAAACAGATAAAGAAATGAACATAGCCGTATTAGCATCGGGAGGCGTTGACAGTTCGGTTGCCGTACACCTGCTGAAGGAGCAGGGTGAGACTCCCGTCCTATTCTACATCAAGATCGGAATGGAAGACGAACACGGCTACATCGACTGTCCGGCAGAGGATGACATGACCATTGTCAACTGGTTGGGTCATCACTATGGTCTGCGTGTCGAGATGGTCTCGCTTCATCAGGAATACTGGGATAACGTAGTTGCGTACACCATTGAAAAAGTCAAAGAGGGCCGTACGCCGAATCCCGACATGATGTGCAACAAGATGATCAAGTTCGGTTACTTCGACCAGCGTTGGGGGAGGGACTTCGACCTGATTGCGACGGGTCATTACGCGACGACGACGATGATCGGCGGCAAGAAATACCTCTCGACCTCGCCGGACGTAGTGAAAGACCAGACGGACTTTCTGTCGCAGATGAGCGGTCGTCAGATTGAGCGAGCGATATTCCCGATCGGTCACCTGATGAAGAACGACATACGCAGGATCGCATCCGAAGCGCGTCTTCCCTCGGCAACGCGGAAAGACAGTCAGGGCATCTGTTTTTTAGGCAAGATTCACTACAACGACTTCCTGAAGCGCTATTTAGGAGAGAAGAAAGGGAAGATCGTCTGTTACGAAGACGGGAAGATATTAGGCGAGCACAACGGATATTGGTTTCACACGATCGGTCAGAGGAAAGGCATCGGTCTGGGAGGAGGTCCGTGGTTCGTGGTAAAGAAAGACATCGAAGAAAACGTCCTCTACGTCTCGCACGGCTATGACCCGGAAACGCAGTATGGTGATGTGATCAACCTATGTGGGTTCAACTACATCACAGACCCGTACACGCTGGAAGAGGTGGAACACGGCGGTTCGGTGGCGTGCAAATTCAAGATACGCCATACGCCGGAATTCACGGACGGGACGTTGCGCAAGATCGGTGATATCTACCGCATCAAAGCGACGCACAAGCAGCAAGGCATTGCAGCCGGTCAGTTTGCAACGGTTTACGACAGTGACGCACGCATCTGTATCGGTGGAGGGGAAATCATCACGGGAGACAAGTAACACAAAAAAAACAAAAAATGGAAAATGAAGGCATGGTGCTACGCACCGAGAATCTCGTCAAACGCTACGGCAAACGTACGGTAGCGAACCACGTCTCCATCAACGTCCGTCAAGGAGAGATCGTGGGTCTGTTGGGTCCGAACGGAGCCGGGAAGACCACCACATTCTACATGACGGTAGGTCTGGTCATTCCGAATGAAGGCAAGATATACCTGAATGATAAGGACATCACGGGAGAGCCTGTCTATCGTCGTGCTCAGATGGGCATCGGCTATCTAGCGCAGGAGGCCTCGGTATTCCGTAAGATGACCGTAGAGGACAATATCCGTTCGGTCCTTGAAATGACGAAATTCAGCAAAGCATACCAGAAAGAGAAGTTGGAGGCCCTGATTCAGGAGTTTCATCTGCAGAAGGTCCGTAAAAGTTTGGGAGACCAGTTGTCGGGAGGAGAGCGTCGCCGTACGGAGATTGCCCGTTGTCTTGCCATTGAGCCGAAATTCATCATGCTGGATGAGCCGTTTGCAGGGGTCGATCCGATTGCGGTACAGGACATTCAGGACATTGTGTGGACGCTGAAAGACCAGAACATCGGCATCCTGATTACCGACCACAACGTGGATGAGACGTTGTCCATCACGGACCGCGCATACATGCTCTTTGACGGTAAGATCCTCTTTCAAGGTACGGCGGAGGAATTAGCCGAGAATGCCGTTGTAAAAGAGAAGTATCTGGGGCGGGATTTTGAGTTGAAGAAGAAGACGCACGTCAAACTGTCTGATATTTCATAAATACATTTTTTGACAGGACATTTTTTGAGTCATGGCATCGTTCGTCGATGTCATGACTTTTTGTTTGGTATGGTCCGATGTCCCTGTCTGTATTCTGTCGTCCCGATGGGACTTTGCGTTTGTCTTGTTTTACAAGACATTTTGGGCGGCGACTCGGCAGAGTTCGAGTAAACTCGACTCTGTTCTCGGCTTGCTCCAAAATTGGGCGGATTGGAGGGTGACGCTCCTACGGAGTTCTGAGTGGAATATACATTTTTTACAGGGACTCCGCCCTTCGGGCTACATCCCTGCCTGTAATCTGACGTCCCTACGGGACTCTTCGTTTGGATGTGTGGGGTGGTGTCATCCCTTCGGGACTATTTTAGAACGACCGTTCTAAGCAGGGGTTGCACCCCTGCCTGTATTCTGTCGTCCCATTGTCCAGCTTCGCAGGACATTTTGGGCTTCGCCTCGGCAGAGTTCGAGTAAACTCGACTCTGTTCTCGGCTTGCTCCAAAATTGGGCTACTGGGGCGGTGTTTGGATGGACGGTAAGGTGACGCTCCTACGGAGTTCTATAAGGTCGAACGTTAGTTTGCAGGGACTCCGTTTTACTTCGTCCCTGCCTGTAATCTGACGTCCCTACGGGACTTACGTTTGTCTTGTTTCACAAGACATTTTGGGCGGCGCCTCGGGAAAACAAATAAATTTGTTCTCCTCTCGGCTTGCTCCATTGTCTTGCTTTACAAGACATTTTGGGCGGCGCCTCGGGAAAACAAATAAATTTGTTCTCCTCTCGGCTTGCTCCATTGTCTTGCTTTACAAGACATTTTGGGCGGCGCCTCGGGAAAACAAATAAATTTGTTCTCCTCTCGGCTTGCTCCAAAATTGGACGGGTCGGAGGGTGACGCTCCTACGGAGTTCTATATGGAATAATACGTTTTATACAGGGACTCCGCTTTACTTCGTCCCTGCCTGTATTCTGTCGTCCCTACGGGACTTACGTTGGGGCATTGAATCATTTGTGGGTAACACCCCTGCAGGGTTCTGTGTTCTAATTTAGTCAGCAGGGGTTCCGTCCTGCGGACTCCGCCACTGCCTGTCGCTGTGTCACGCCTTCGGGGTCGGGTGCTTGGACTGAGAAGAGTTCCGTTGACGGATAAAACAAAAAAGCCTTGCCGAAAGGCAAGGCTTTTTTGATATTAGGAGTGAAATCTTTTTTTTACTTGATCGCACCCTGTACGCGACGATTCTGCTTGCGGTTAGCATTCGAATTGTTAGGTACGAGAGGAGCGTCGTAAGACTTCGACTTCGTGCTCAACTGGTTAGCAGCAACACCCTGGTTGATGAACATCTTCTTCACTGTCTCAGCACGCTTCTGACCAATCTTCTGGTTAACGGCGTGAGAACCGATGTTACATGTATGACCTGTGAGTTCGAGGTTGATGTCCTTGTTCTCCTTCAGGATCTGAGCGAGTTCATCGAACACTGCCTGCTCTTCCTTGTTCATACGAGCATACGAAGTATTGTTGAAGTCGAAGTGAACCATGAGTTTCTCTGCGAGTTCCTGAGCTCTCTTACGAGCGTCGTTGACAACTACAGGAGCCGGCTTGTTGACAGTACCGGTGTAGGTCAGCGTGCGGCAATCCTGAGCTCCGCTTGGGAGAGTGTAGCAGATTGTCGTTGTGCCAGCAGCCTTCGGAGTTACGTTACCGTTCTGATCAACGGTTGCGACGTTCTCGTTGGAGCTGCTCCAAACACCCTTAGGAAGACCATTGATTACATGGAGAGTGGTGTCGTGGTTCACGTCATCGGTGAAGTTATTCTCGATGATGTAAGCCGAAACAGGTCCAGTTACCTGGAGAGGGAACTTACGGTAAACCTTACCGTTGTGGTTTACGATGAGCGTATCGATACCCTGCGCGATGAGAGCGACGTCGGTACCGCTTGCAGAAACTGCGGTGTAGTTAGAAGACCAAGAAGAATTGTTAGCAGTCTTGTTGGTGAACTTCTTGTCAACAGCGTAGATATTCTCGGAGTTGTCAGTCAAGAATACAGGCATGGAAGCCACGTGAGCCACGTCCATGATTGTATCGTTGGAAAGACGAGGATAGTAGTTGTCAGCATAGGTCCAGTTCTCCGTGCCGAGGTGGCTCTTCAGCTGTTCGCCTACCATCTGGTTGGTGTAGCGTTTAGAAGTATCGCTGTCGCTTGCCTTACGTCCATAGACGTTGTCAGCAACGCAGAGTTGACGATCGTAGAAAGAGTCGGAAACCTTGACGGTCTTCTTGTAACCTACGATACCGCCTGCATATTCAGAAGCCTTCGCATCGTTGACGTTGATCGTCTTAGAGATGTGTGTTGCATCAGCAGCATAACCTGCGATACCACCGGCAGCCTTTGCGTTCTTTGCCTGAACGAAAGCAGCGTTGACTGCGTTGTCGATATCGGAGCGGCGAGCATAACCTACGACACCACCGACATTCTCACCGGTAGAAGAAAGGAGACCGGTATTGACGCTCTTGCTGATAGAAGAATTGTCAGCATAACCTACGATACCGCCGACGTTCTGAGCAGCGGAGTAAACCTGTCCGTAGTTAGCCGAGTTCTCAACGCAGGAGTTCTTGGTAAGGTTACCAACCACACCACCGACATTGAAACGGCTACCGTTGAGGTTACCACCATTGTTCGATGCCTTGACAGCGGAGTGGCGATCCACCCAACCTGCGACACCGCCGACGTTGCGTTCAGCAGAAACGAATACGCCGTCGTTGGTAGCGCCCTCGACGATGGACTTGTCGGAAACGACACCGACAACACCACCGGCACTTCTCTCAGCAGAGACCTTACCCTTGGAAACGGAAACGTTCTTCAGAGTCGAACCTTCGAGCAAGCCACCTACCACACCACCGGCATAGTCGAGACCTGAGGTCACCTGAGCGTTCTCTACCTTCAGATTTTCGATGCGAGCGTTTCTAACGATACCGAACAGGCCCTGATAGCTCTGATCCTGGTTGTTAACGTAGAGGTTACGCACCGTGTGGTTACCACCATCGAAGTTTCCGTCGAAAGGCTTGCTGTCTGACCACTTGCTGTAGGAGCCGATAGGCTGCCAGCTGTTGCCAGCACCGCTAACCGAGGAAAGATCGATATCTGACGTCAATTTGAAGTACTGGCCATAATAGTCAGTGCCTTCTTTCACCTTGTCTGACAAAGTCTTCAAATCCTGTGCACTTGTAATCAAGTAAGGGTCGGCACTCGTACCCGAGCCGCCACCAAACTGAGCAAATACACCAGCAGAGAGCATTGTCAAAGCAATTACTTCAATTAGCTTCTTTCTCATTGGTTTTATGAATTACTTTTTTGGTTATTTATCTGATATATAAAGTTTTAGTTCACAAGCGGGTATTACGCTAAAGTCACGTAACAACTTCTATGCGAAAAAACGCAACAAAAATACATATTCTACTCCGATTAGCGATACGGAATTTAAAATTACCTATTTATTTTTATCATTTTTAACAATTCAGGCACAATATTAAAAGAGTAGGACAAAAAGGGATCGGATACAATTCGTTGAAAAGTTTCGTTGGGGACCAATCCGGGCATGGCGTTCCGATGGTATTTTCGGTTAGAGAGTGAGGATTGTTTCTGGAAGCAGGGTGGAAGGCCGCTCCGGGAGGTCAGAGAAAGAGGCCGGAATGCGTGGTTTGTATTTTGGGCGGATTATAGGGTGAGAGGTAATAAAACAGAGAGGAGCGCGCAGTGAGAAGGGATGAGATATGTACTAAGAACAGATTCCAAGTGTACTGAGAACGGAATCTATGTGTACTAAGAAACAGGAAAGGTGTGTATTGGAAAAATAAAATTCCTACATTTGTAACCAATCTTCCTTATTTTTATTAAAACAGAGCGACCAACTCCCTGTCAAGGAGACTCGCCTCCCTCCTCCCCCGCCCTCCCCTTTCTCGCTGTTTCCTCTTACCTATCGGCGACAACGGACGGTATGAGGCACACGGTCATGGAGCATTGGCATGCAAACAAAAAAAACATCGATACAATCAACGTAGTAAAAGAAACCAAGAAAAAACATTTGAACTAAAACGTTATGGACGAACTGGAAATGAAAGTCGCTACGGACGGTAGCGGCCTCCAACTTCTGATTGAGCAACTCAAAGCTGCGGTAGAGAAAGAATGTAACAACGAGCGGAATGCCGAAGTAAACAACCTGAAACAAAGTTTCTACAAGGCGGTCAGATCCCTTACGTCGCCGGTCGCAGGAGAGAACGACACGGAAACGGAGGAAGTCGGGAACAAATTGGCAGCCATGGAGCAAGAACTGAAATCGCTCATGGCCACATGGCATGAGAAGCGCCTTAAGCAGCAGGAGGAAGAGAAAGCGGCCCAAGCCGTCCATCAAAAACAGAGGCAAAGCATCATCGAGAAGATCCAGTCCTACATAGAGAAGCCAGAGGAGATTCATCTGCACTATAACGAATTCAAGCAGTTGCAGAAAGAGTGGAAAGAAGCGGGCAGTGCCGAAGCATCGGCAATGGTTGCCCTGCAAAAGGAATACAACAAAGCCACGGAGTCGTTCTATGACCTGTTGAAAATGAACTTAGACCTGCGCGACTATGACTTCAAGAAGAACCTGGAGATAAAGACCCAGTTGTGTGAGCGTGCCGAGAAACTAAACGAGGTCAAAGACGTCCTCACGGCATTCAGAGCCTTGCAGGAGTTGCATTCGGAGTGGCAGCAGACGGGTCCTGTTGCCAAAGAGTTGCGGGAGGAACTGTGGAACCGGTTCAAAGCCGCATCGACGATCATCAACAAAAAACACAACGACTTTTTCGAAAACAAGAAGAAAGCCGAGATAGAGAACCTGCAGAAGAAGACGGAACTGTGTGAAAAGATAGAAGCCATCGACCTTGGCTCGTTAGACAGCAACAAGGCATGGACGGCGGCGACGAAAGCGATTGCAGCCCTTCAGGCGGAGTGGAAGACCATCGGCTACGCCCCTATGAAGAGCAACAATGCCATCTATGAGCGATACCGCAAGGCGTGTGATACTTTCTTCAACAAGAAGAGCGAGTACTTCAAATCCTCGTTTGACGAACTGAAATCCAACCTGGAAGCGAAAGAGAAACTGGTGGAGCAGGCAGAGGCTCTGAAAGACAGTGAAGACTGGAAAGAGACCACGGAGAAACTGGTGGAGTTGCAGAAACAGTGGAAGACCATCGGTCCCGTGCCACACAAAGACTCTGAGGTGCAGTGGCGTCGATTCACGGCGGCCTGTGATGCCTTCTTCGACCGCAAGAAGAACACGCAGAACGAGAAGAAGAAAGCCGAGATAGAGAACCTGCAGAAGAAGAAATCCATCATAGAGCAAATCGAGTCCTTCGAGGCAGGGAAAGACGTCAAAGCCTCGTTGGAAAAGGTAAGAGCGCTCATGGGAGAGTACAACTCGACCGGCCACGTTCCTTTCAAAGAAAAGGAAGCCCTGTATAAAAGATTCCGCAAGGCATGTGATGCCGTCTTTGATATCCTGCATGTAGAGGACGAGCAGCGTCCTGTTGACGTAGTGCGGTTGCGCAAGCAGATCGAGCGACTGACGTCAGACATCCAGACGGCGGAAAACAACATCCACTTCCTGTCTCCGTCCAACGCCAAGAAGCCGAATCCTCTGATAGAGGAGATGAAAAAGAACATCGAGAAGATGAAAGACGAGCGGGAACGTCTGTGCAAGCGAATGGAAAGTGCGGAGCGTGGTGCGGACAAAAAATAGGCTTACGAGATGGTAGAACGTGTTCAACTCATTCTTCTGCCCGAACAGGCAGCCGATGAGCAGGCGCTTCGGAAAGCGGCGGCGGGTATGCTGGGCATTGCCCCTTCGCGCATCCATGGGCATCGGATTGTCCGTCGGACAGTCGATGCACGTCAAAGGCAGCCACGTATCAACCTCTCGCTCGATCTATATATTGATCAGGGAGCCGAAGCCATCCCATCGGAAGAGGGCCTGTTCTCCTACTGTGACGTATCGGGAAAGCCAGGAGTAGTAGTGGTCGGAGCGGGCCCTGCCGGTCTCTTCGCTGCCCTGCGGCTCATTGAACTGGGATACAAGCCCATTGTCATAGAGCGTGGCAAAGCGATCACCGAACGAAAGAAAGACATCGCTGCCCTTCACCGCAACCAGGGTCTGAACCCAGAGAGCAACTACTGCTTCGGCGAAGGCGGTGCCGGCACCTTCTCGGACGGGAAACTCTATACCCGTTCGCATAAGAAAGGGAATATCAGTCGAATCCTGCACCTCTTTCACCTGCATGGTGCACAGGATGAGATTCTCTATGAGGCTCATCCGCATATCGGGACGGACCGTCTGTCCGTCGTCATCCGGAACATGCGAGAGACCATCCTGAAGATGGGAGGCGAGGTCCACTTCTCGTGTCGGATGACCGACCTGATTGTCAAGAGCGGCAGCGTAAAGGGCATCCGAACGTCGGACGGAAAGGAGTGGCGAACGGATGCCGTAATCCTTGCGACGGGTCATTCAGCCCGAGATGTGTATCATCTCCTGTCGTGTTCGGGTTACGTCCTTGAGAGCAAGGGGTTTGCGATGGGAGTCCGCGTGGAGCATCCACAGGCACTCATTGACTCCATCCAGTACCACAGGAAGGAGCGCGGACGTTATCTGCCACCGGCGAGTTACAGTCTTGTTGCCCAGGCGGGCGGTCGCGGTGTCTATTCCTTCTGTATGTGTCCCGGCGGTCAGATAGTGCCGGCGTCCACATCGGACGGTGAGTTGGTGGTGAACGGCATGTCGAATGCACTTCGCAACTCTCCCTACGCCAACAGCGGTATTGTGGTCGAGATACGTCCTGAGGACCTTCCCGAGTCGATGAGGAAGGAGCATGGGGTACTGGCAGGTCTTGCGTACCAGCAATCGGTGGAGCATCTGTCGTACAACAACAACGGTGGACATGGTCTTGCCGCTCCTGCTCAGAGGCTTGGAGACTTCGTCCGTTCGCGTCTCTCACCGACGTTGCCGTCATGCAGTTATCTGCCCGGCATTCTCTCATCACCGCTGCACTTCTGGTTGCCGGAGGCGATCGGTCATCGTCTGCAGGAAGGTTTCCGTCAGTTTGACCGTAAGATGCATGGATTCGTCACCAATGAAGCCGTCATCGTAGGCGTCGAATCACGTTCCTCCTCTCCCATCCGCATTCCTCGGGACCGAGAGACGCTGCAACACCCGATGTTGGAGGGGCTCTACCCCTGTGGTGAGGGAGCGGGTTATTCCGGTGGAATCACCTCGTCCGCCATTGACGGAGAGCGGTGTGCCGAAGCCGTGGCGAGACAGTTGTCGTAAAACACATAGACGATACAAACCAAACTTAAATATCACACAAAGACATGACAGTATTTGACCAAATCGGCGAAGACATCAAAAAAGCGATGCTCGCCCATGACAGCGTAACGCGGGACACCCTGCGCAACGTCAAAAAAGAATTTTTAGAAGCCAAGACAGCCAAAGGAGGGGACTCGTTTGACGACGCAGAGGCCATAAAGATCATCACGAAAATGGTGAAGAAGGGCGAAGATGCAGCCCAGGTATTCAAAGAGCAGAACCGTCAGGACCTGGCGGATGAGGAATTGGCGCAGATCAGCGTATTGAAGAAATATCTTCCTGTACAGATGTCGGAAGAGGAGGTACGCAAGGCCGTTCAGGAGATCATTGCGGGGCTCGGCATCACCGACATCAAGGAAATGGGCAAAGTCATGGGTGTTGCGAGCAAGCAACTGGCTGGAAAGAGTGACAACCGTACCATCTCCACCATCGTACGAGAGTTGTTGAGTTAAGCACAGAGATACACCGAAAAAGAAAGGTCGCTTCCCGTCGTCTTATCCAAAGAGACGGGAAGCGTTTTCGTTTTCAGTTATCAAGGATGACGCATTGACGGACGTTTTGTTTGGGCGGATGAGAAAAATGGAGTGGTTATGTGTCAGGAAAAGATCAGGCCGTGGAGATAGAGCCAGAAGAGGTAGCGGATCCCTTTGCCCAAGAGCATGAGGGTCGCAGTGGGCAGGAGCGGACAGCGGACATAGCCAGAGGCAAGAGCGATGAGATCACCTATAACGGGCAGAAAGGAGAAGAAAACCATCCAAACGCCATATCGTCGGATTCGGTTCATCCAGAGTCGGAGTCGGGTCTCGCTGATTCGCAGGAAGCGTCGTATCCACTCCTGTTTTCCGAGGTACCCCAAGGCATAGCAAGAGAGTCCGCCGAGCGTATTTCCGACAGTGGCAACAGCCACACAGAGCCAAGCATCGGTATCGGTGGCGAGAACGACGGCACTGAAGAGAGCTTCGGAGGCGAGAGGCAGGATGGTAGAAGCGAGAAAAGAGCCGACAAAGAGTCCCAAGTATCCGAAAACAGCCAGACCTTCCAACACGACAGCGTCCTCCCCTCTCCTAGAAAAAAATGAAACCTACTGAAAGATAACCGAATCGAGAAAATAGAGCAACGCACTTGCCATCAGCACAAAGAACAGCACGTTGGTCAGCCGTCCGCTATTCATCGTGAAATAATTGCCGAGCAGGGCTGAGGAGAACATCGTGCCCAATGCGTACATTGCCGGCATCTTCTGCGTAAAGAGCAAGAAGAAAACGATGCTGCCCACAAGGAACCAGGAGAGGGTCCCGACGAGTTTGTGAGGGCGTACGTTGTCGTGGACACTGGAGCGTGTTGAACTGAACATACTGAACACCGACTCGAAGAGCAGTATGCCAAAAAAGAGATAGATAATGAGTGAATACTCAAACTCGGGGAACGGGATATAGACCAACTCGACATACGACCAAAAGAGGGCGATCATCTGATCGACGCCGAAAAAGAAATAGACGAAGAACGTGAAGGAGACTGCCGGCAGGAAGACGCCGAGCAGCGTAGCGAGGAAAGTGCGGATTGTGAGGCTGTTCAGCCGGAACATGCAGATCCACATCACCAACGTGAGATAGAGGTATTCAGCACAGAAGATGCCGGCGCATCCGATCAGGACCCCGACACGGAAAGAGTCGCCCACGGGCTGGAAATGGCGGTAGGTGCCCATCATCACGCTGATGGCAGAAAGCAGGAAGAGATTGCTGATCTGGGAGAGCGTGAAAGCGTGAACATTGACATTGACACCCATCAGGACGATATAGAGGAAGAAAGGCATGAGGGTACGTGTCGGGATGAAAGAACGTCGTTCGTTGACGCGGATAATGGAGGCGGCAGTGAGTAGAACGGCGATTGCCCCCACGAGGTGCGAGAGGAGCGAATCGGGGTCCATCCATTCTGCCAGAGGGGCATCGAAGGGGCTACTCATCTCACAGTTCCAAGTCTCCTCGGGAGCGCAGAAAAAACCGATGCCCCATAAGACGATGCACAATGTCAAAGGAAAGAAAACCGCGCCGAGGCTCGGCCTGATCAAAGTCGAGAGTCTGTTTTTACCATCCTGGTTGTTATTGATTCTCATCTACCTCAGATTATAAGTTTATTTTCGGGGTGGGCATAAAAAAAGTCCTCTATCTGTCTCTGGTCCTTCGTAATCTGTTCTTTCAAGCTTTCGATGGATTCGAACCTACGTTCCTCGCGGAGATAGTGGAAGAACTGTACCTTGATCCGGTGAGCGTAGAGATCGCCCGTATAATTAAAGAGGTTGACCTCGAGTGAGACATTCTGTCCGTTGTCGAGAGTCGGTCTGACACCGATATTCATCATACCCAGGAACTGTCGTTCGTCGTTGACCGTCACCTTGACGGCATAGACTCCGTGTTTGGGAATGAGTTTATTCTTATCCCCCAGCCGGAGGTTTGCCGTAGGGAAACCGAAGGTCCGTCCGATACGGTGTCCTGCCTCGACGAAGCCAGTCATGCTATAAGGTCTGCCAAGCAGATCGGCTGCCTGTTGGGGTTGTCCATCGAGGAGCAGGTTGCGTATGATGGTTGAGCTCACGCGGGTTCCGTTGACCTCCTCGAGCGACGGGACCGCCTCTATTTCAAGTCCAAGTTCGCGTCCATAGCGCACGTAGTCGTCGAACCCTTCGCGTCGGTCGTGTCCGAAGCGGTGGTCGTATCCGATGAGAAGCGTATCGACGCCGAGATTACCGACGATCTCCTGTTCGAGGAACTGACGAGCCGTGAGGCCAGCCATCTGCTTCGTGAAATAGAGCAGTACGCAGCCGTCCACGCCCTGATTGTCGAGCAGTCGTAGTTTCTCCTCCGTCGTAGAGAGCAGCGGCAGTGAGGCAGAAGGGTTGACCACTGTCTTGGGGTGGTTATCGAACGTGATGACGAGAGAGGGCAGTCCGCGTCGGCGTGCCGTAGCGCGCAGCTGTTCGAGCAGGAAGCGATGGCCACGATGTACGCCATCGAAGAATCCGATGGTGGCAACGTAGGACCCTCGTCCGTAATGTTCTGAACTCTCTATCTGTTTCATGCGCTATGGTTAAGAGGCAAAAACGTGTGGGAACAACGAAGTAAAATCCTCTCTCTCAGAGGCCAGGTAGGTATGAAACCCCAGTTGGGCGGCTGTCTGTATATTCTTGATTCCGTCGTCGATAAAGAAAATGTGGGAAGGCACATTCGTCTCGTGGCGCAGGACATAGTCAAAAATGGCGCGATCGGGTTTCGCCGCCTTGATCTGGAACGAGAGATAGGTGTGGTCGAAATAGCGTGACACGTCGCCGAACGCGTTGAGAGCCCACTGCCAGTGAATCTCGTTCGTATTGCTAAGCATGATGACGCGGTAGTGAGCGCGCAGGGTCTCGAGCATGGAAAGTTTCGTCTGCGGGATATCGACGAGGAAGGCATTCCATGCGTCATCGATCTGTCTATCGGAGCAAACGATTCCGACTTCGCGTCGGAGGTTGTCGTAGAACTGCGCCCGAGAGACAGTCCCTTTCTCCAATTCAAGGAAGAGTCCGTTCTGGCTGTACTTACTGATATAATCCTCGATATGAGTCACGCCGAGTTGCCGAAAGGCGTTCACACAGCGTTCCTGTCGGAGGTTGACCAGCACACCACCGAAGTCGAACATCAGCGTGTCGATTTCGGATGGCAGAATTGTCTCGGCGCCATATTTTTCCATCATAGTGTTTGGCAGTTTTCCTTTTTTAACTACTTTTGCAGTCGCAAAACGGAAATGCAGGTGCAAATATACGTACTTTTTTGCACGTTATCCCATAGCTGGAGAGAATCCGTCATCTTGCAGGGCCCATAGCTCAGTTGGTTAGAGCACCTGACTCATAATCAGGGAGTCATCGGTTCAAGCCCGGTTGGGCCCACATCAATCAAACAGTAAAACGTCCGGTTCGGCAATCCCCTTTCCAAACAGAAAGGTCTGCTGAGCCGGACGTCTTTTTTTTTATTTATTTATTTATTCATTCAACCTAAATTCTATCATGAACAGAATCAACCAACACAAAAGAAGCGCGGTAAAGCCTCTGACGTTTCGCCGTTGGTCGGGCAAGGGTTATGCGTCCTTCGTGAGCATGAAGCGCGAGGTACGTATCGGTGTACTATCGTTAGGATGTACGCTGCTGAGCCTGCCGGGAGCGACGAGTTTTGCCCGCACGAGCGACACGCTGCGCACGGTCACCCTGCGCGAAGCGGAGGTGAACGAGTCACGCATCGAACTCCAGAGTCACATGAGCGGGTCCATTGAGGTCGTTCCTCACGAGGTCATTGCAGCCGCCCCCGTCCGCAGTCTGCCAGAGCTATTGCGTTTCGTCTCGGGCGTTGACGTCCGTGAGCGCGGTACGGAGACGCAAGCGGACCTTTCCATTCGCGGCGGCACCTTCGACCAGATGCTTGTCTCGTTAAACGGCATCAACCTCTCCGACCCTCAGACGGGCCATTACGCCCTTGATCTCCCGATCTCGCTGAGCGAGATTGACCACATCGAAATCCTGCGGGGTCCTGACGCGCGCCTAATGGGTCCCAACGCCTTTGCCGGCGTCATCAACATCGTCACAGCCAGTGAGAAAACGTCTCCAGAATCCCCTGCCGGCAGTAGTGAGGGCAAAGGGAGCGATTTGGACGCGCGTCTCTCCTACCGAGGAGGCGACCACGGGTTGAGCAACCCATCGGGTTCCCTTACTATACGCACGCCAAAGACCACGATGTTGACCGCCTTGGACTACAGCCACTGTGACGGTTACCGTGCGAACACCGACTATGACCTTGTCAATGCCTTCGCTCAGGTGCGTCACCAAAGCGGTGTGCTGGGCAACATGAACATGCAAGCGGGTTTCCAGCAGAAATCCTACGGGGCACTGCGGTTCTACTCGCTGAAATATCCAGACCAATATGAACGCACGAGCACCTCGTTCGTCACCCTGTCCACGACTCGCAAGATGGGTCCTATTGTCCTCAGTCCGTCCGTTGCGTGGCGTGAGCACTTAGACCGTTTCGACCTCTTCCGGAACGCGTCGAATGCCGCCTCGTGGTATTCGGGAGCGAACTTTCACCAGACAAACGTTGTCACGACGGGTCTGCGCGCCTCCCTCTTCTCGAAGATCGGGCGTACGTCATTCGGCGGAGAATTCCGTTTTGAGCATATACGCAGCAACGTCCTGGGCGAAGTAACGGCGTCGCACAAGGTATGGTTCACGAACGACGAAGCCTACTTCACGCATCACAAGACGCGTCGGAACCTCCATCTGTATGTGGACCAGAGTCTCCGTCTGCATCGTCTGAGCGTCGCGTTCGGCGGAGCCCTTGAACTCTCGTCCGACTTTCGTCCGGACTTCACCTACGGTGCGGATGCCACGTTGGAAGTGAGCCGTGTGCTGAAAGCGTATGCGTCGTTGGGTCGTGCGTTGCGTTACCCGACCTTCACGGACCTCTACTACTCATCGGCGGACCATCTCTCCAATCCGTCGTTAGGACCTGAGACCTCGCTCAGCGTCGAATGCGGATTACGGATGGAGAACCAGCGCATTGGCAGTCCGGACCTTCGTCTTTCGGGCAGTCTCGCTGCCTTTCACCGTCACGGAAAGAACCTCATCGACTGGGTTCGGCGACCGGAGGAAGAACGCTGGCGCTGTCTAAACCACACCTCGCTCAACGCTACGGGTCTGAATGCGGTCATCAGCCTGCAAGGAACAGCTCCGCATCTGTATCTACGTGATGCACGACTGAGTTACGACCTCGTACATCTGGACAAAGACTCGGAGGGTCTGTTGTCGCAGTATGCCCTCGACTACCTCCGTCAGCGCATTGCCCTGACGTTGCGTCACCGTATCATCGGCCGTGAGGACGGTCCGATGGGAGGGCTGGAAGCCTCGTGGTCCGGGAGTTGGAACCAGCGTTGCGGAACGTGGACCGATGAGCGCGCCACGTCGCATGATTACAAGCCGTTTGTACTTGTCAACCTGCGCCTTGCGTGGCATCGAGGAGGAGAGTCGTGCCTGCTGAAGCACCTCACCCTGTATGCCGAAGCGCAGAACCTACTGGACCGATCGTATGTTGACTACGGGGGTCTGCGTCAGCCAGGAATCTGGCCCAAGGGAGGCATAGAGATGCGGTTCTAAGAGCTGGAGACCTCAGAGAAACACGCCCCGTCCTGCACGAGTAGCAGGACGGGGCGTCTCGTTATCGTTCAAAGAATCCGTCATCGTCAGAGAAGGAAGAATCGTCGGGAGGTGGGAAAGTCTCAGAAGACATCCTTGAGATGGGCGATAAGGCAGGCACCCGCCAAGAATACGGCGCGTGCACACTCGTAATAATCTTCCTGTCGGATCTCGTCGTGGAGGGAGAAACGCCCCTGAGAATCGAGTTGTCGGAGTTGAAGGTCGAAGACATCGAGTGCCTCGCGTGCGAGCTCGTCCGTCTGAGACTGGAAGCGTTGCAGATCGAGAGTCAGCGCCTGGTCATCGAGTGCCTGCATGACGACCGTATCGGCCTTCATCATCGAAAGCACCGTCGAAGGCAGTTCGTCGAGCGACCAGTCGGACGTCAGGACTCCGAGGAAGCCTACCTGCTCGTAGTCAGCCTGTCGCAGAGATTCGTCATCGATGCGGTCGTTGAGCAGCACAGAAGCCATGCCCGCCCATAGGCAACGAGAGAGTGCCTGCCGCAGGGAGCGTCGGGATAGAGAGGGAGAAGACACACGCAGCCAGGAGGGTCCCTCGCCGGGTGTCTGAGCCGTGCTGTCCAGCGCCATGGAGAATACGCCGACGGCGGTCACCTCGGCTCGGTCCCACACACGACGGACATAGGGTGTGGAGTCATAGAGGAAGAAGCGTTCGGAACGGCCGTAGGAAAGAATGTGTCGCAGAGTCTCCTCGCCGGCGCGCCGTAGCGGCCGGGAGCGGAGGTCGAGTTGTGCGAGGATCTCGTCGCGTTCGCGCATGGCCCGTTCATCGGCATAGAGCGAGAGGAGCTCCTCTATCTGCGAGAGCGCCTCATCGTAGCGCATGAGGTGTCGGAGTGCGGTGGCCCTGCCACGCATTGCCTTGCCGTAGGAAGGGTCGATAGCGAGGGCGTGGTCGAATGCGTCGATTGCCTCGGAATAGTGCATAGCGGAAGCCAGGACGTTCGCCAGGTTGTTCCATACATCGGGATAGTCGGGGGTGAGTTCGAGAGCCTTGCGGTAGAGCACGATACACATCACCACATCGCCGTTGCGCAGGGCGGCATCGCCGAGCACCTTGAGCGGGTAGCCGCACTGTTCGCATCCGATAGGGCATTCGCGTTCGCGACCTTTGTAAAGACACTTGAAAGTTCTGGTCGCATCGCGACCCAATCCGTAAGAAGGCATAGTAAAAAAAAGAATGTTGGACAGAACAAAGATAGTCATAAAAACGAGGATGGAGACATACGGAAACGGAGGAAGCATCACATTACAGATCGGAAGATGCTGAATATATGAACAAAAAAGCGTATTTTTGTTACGTTCAACCAAAAGTCATTCACTAAAAAAGAGAAACCGAACATGAAACAGGCACGAATTAAGATAACGCTTGCGTTGCTGGCGCTGACTGGAGTCCTAATGGCCCAGACATTTGAGAGCCGGGGGATCGCCTACCGCATTGACGGAGAGAATGCCATCGTCGTCAGCAAAGCAGAGAAATACGGTGGCGAGATCACAATCCCTGCCGAGGTAAGGCATGGAGGGAAGTGTTACCGCGTGACAGAAATCGGCGAGAGAGCCTTTGCCGGTTGTCGCAAACTGATGTCAGTGATTGCAACGGGCAATTCGCTGTTGAAAGTGGGCAATGCAGCCTTCTCGGGATGCATGTTCCTTGAGTGTGTTGTGTTGCCACAGTCGGTCACGACGATTGGAGACGACGCCTTCCACATGACGAACGTAGCCACCATTCAGTTGCCGTCGTCGCTCACGAGTCTGGGCAAGCGAGCCTTCTACTTCTCCGCCCTGACGGAGATCAACCTACCGCCGTCGCTCACGACGGTGGACCAGCGCACCTTTGCGGGTTGCAACTCGCTGGTGCGGGTCCGCATCCCGGCGACGACGACACAGATTGCCGACGACGCCTTCTACAACTGTCCGAATCTGAAGAACATACTGGTTGACCCAGCCAATCCGGTGTATGTGCCCTCGACAAACGGTTCGCTAAAACGGAAATAAAAAAAGACAGGAAACAATGGTACTAAACTACATCTGGATTGCTTTTTTTCTGATTGCCTTTGTCATTGCGCTGTTCAAACTGATCGTAATGGGCAATGTAGAGGTCTTTCCGGCGATGATGAACGCCACGTTCGAGACCTCGAAGACCGCCTTTGAGATTTCGATTGGTCTGACGGGCGTGCTGACCTTATGGCTCGGCATCATGAAAATCGGAGAAAAGGGAGGCGTGGTCCACTTTCTTGCCCGTCTGCTCAGTCCTGTTTTCACGAAACTCTTCCCGGAGATTCCCAAGGGTCATCCGGTAACGGGTTCGATCTTCATGAACATCGCGGCAAACATGCTGGGATTGGACAATGCCGCCACCCCACTGGGTCTGAAAGCGATGGAGCAGCTGCAGGAGTTGAACCCCAAAAAGGACACAGCCTCGAATCCGATGATCATGTTCCTGGTCATGAACACGAGCGGTCTGACCCTGATACCGATATCGATCATGGTTTATCGTGCCCAGATGGGAGCAGCGCAACCTACTGACATCTTTCTCCCGATCCTGCTTGCCACGTTCGTCTCGACGCTGGTTGGCATCATCGCAACCTCGCTGGTTCAGCGTATCAACCTACTGAACCGCACGATGCTGGTCACGCTGGGCGGTGTCTCGCTATTCTTTGCCGGAATCATCTGGGGGTTCAGCCGTTTGGCCGAGTCGGAGATCAACGTCGTATCGACCACGTCAGCGAACATCCTCCTGATGAGCATCATCATTGCCTTCATCCTGGCGGGAGTGCGCAAGAAAATCAACGTCTATGACTCCTTCATCGAAGGAGCGAAAGAGGGCTTCACAACAGCGATCCGCATCATCCCGTACCTGGTGGCGATCCTGGTAGGCATCGGCGTGTTCCGTGCCTCGGGAGCGATGGACATGGTAACGGACGGCATCGGGTGGGTTGTCGGTCTGTGCGGAGCGAATACGGACTTCGTGGGCGCATTGCCGACGGCGCTGATGAAACCGCTTTCGGGCAGTGGAGCCAGGGGCATGATGGTGGATGCGATGAGTTCGTACGGCGTCGATTCGTTTGTAGGCCGACTGGCATGCATCTTCCAGGGTTCGACGGACACAACATTCTATATCCTTGCCGTGTACTTCGGCAGTGTAGGCATCCGCAACACGCGCCATGCAGTGAGTTGCGGTCTGATAGCCGACCTGGCGGGCATCATAGCAGCCATCTTCATTGCGTACTTCTTCTTCGGATAGCATCCAATGGAAGCGTCTCTCCCACCCTCGTCAGCCCCCCATAGGGGAAAGGGAGGAGTAAACGACAGCAATTTATTTTTTTTCATGAACAAGCAGAAAGGTTCAAGTCCGAACACCCGCATTGACTACTACGACACGCTACGCGTGGTGGGTATGTTGTCGGTCATCTGGATACACATTGCCACTCCGGTGGTGAAGATGTCGTTCAAGAAAAACATGGACGCCTTCATCACGGGCGACGTGCAGACGGCAGCGGTACGCTTTGCCGTCATGATCTTCCTGATGGTGGCGGGCGCAGCCATGCTGGGTCGGGACTACGACTACCGATCGTTCGTAACGAAGCGCCTGCGGAGGATCTATCTTCCATTTCTGTTCATCACCCTCTGTACGCTCGTATTCCAGTACTACATGAACCGTCCCAAGCCCGTGGTCCACAGCCTCGGGGAACTGGCGAGCTGGATAGGCAGCCGTTATATGGACTGCGGTCTCTCGCAGCACTTCTGGTACGTCTATCTGTTATTGTTGCTGTATCCGCTGATTCCCATTGCCGGGCGCCTGATCCGCCGAATCACGCAAGAGGGACGGAGATGGGTGTGGATTGACCTGTTCCTGGCAGTCTGGATGCTGCTGTGTGCCCTGTTGCACAGTCCGGACGTCTCGCCCTTCACGGGGCTGCGGTTCCCGAGCATAGAAGAATCGATGTCCGGGTTCCTGTGTGGGAAAGTCGTCTCGTATCTGCGGTACTTCCCCTACATGATCCTGGGATACCGTCTGTCGAAAGCCGTCGAGGGGCTGGGTCATCGAGAGACCCGAGTGATGCGACTTATAGCCCTGTCGGTCCTGATTCTCACCACGGCCCTGTGCGCATGGCGAGTGTATGCCGACACCTTCCCGGAAGGGAAAGCCGTACGGCTTGACCTTGGATTCCAGACCTACTACCACATCAACACCATTGCCCAGACGATCGCCGTCTTCCTGCTGTTTGCCAATACGCGGCTGGGAGAGGAAGAGAAGACATACGAGGCGAACGCAACGGAAAAAAGGCGGTTGTCGGCGCGAGGGATGGCAGCTAAGGCGAGGGATGTCCTGGCGCGAGACTCGTATGGCATCTATCTGGTGCATATCATGGTCATCTCGACCCTGTGGCACTTCCGGATCTATTGGGCCATCGGGAATCCGATATGGTCGGTTCCGCTGCTGACAGCGTCGGTGACGGTACTCTCGCTACTGGTGGTCCGGATCCTGTCAAGCGTCCCGCGCATCGGGAAGTACCTTATCGGTTCGTAGGGTCCGAAACGGGGAGAGCCTGCCAGACAGACGAAGAAAGAAACGAAATACACGCAGAAACGAACAAAGAAAAAAAAATGATCACCTATCAGAACGACCCGTCAATTCCCCGCGTGCCGAGATTTCCACGCCGGACGACATCGAAATGGATTGCGGAAGTGGCGCACCTTCACGGCAAGAAAATAGGCGAAGTGGCCTATATCTTCTGCAGTGACGAAAAGATACTGGAGGTCAACCGTCAGTACCTTCAGCACGACTACTACACGGACATCATCACGTTTGACTACACGGAAGGTGACGTCCTGAACGGAGACATCTTCATCTCCACCGAGACGGTACGCTCCAATGCCGAGAGTTACGGCACAACCTTCGAGGAAGAGTTGCGCCGCATCGTGATACACGGCATCCTGCACCTATGCGGACAGGAGGACAAGCAGCCGGATGACCGGCGCGAGATGACGCGTCAGGAGGACGAGGCGCTGGGGCTATTCCCAACGGCGGGAAGAGAGAGATAAAGGGAAAGAGGACGTTTTCGAAAGCGTGTATTTTGCCCTGCAGGAAAATTTACGTATTTTTGCCCGTTATTGTCAGAGACAATCATTGAAGATGGACTTCGGACAACGTGACAAGCGGATCAAGGCAGAGGGAGGAGAGCGGCGGAATCGTCATTCCGCAGCAATCGTGCTATTGATGTTGCTGACGATCGGCAGCGTATGGAGCGTGAGGGCTCAGGCGTTGTGGGAGATCGGCGGTAAGGCGGGCGAATCGTTCTACTTAGGAGACCGTAACCGTACGTTGTTCAACGACATCGGTCCGGGCATCGGCGGCTATTTCCGCTGTAACTGGAACCCACACTGGGCGACGAAGGTTCAGGTTGACATTGCACGTATCGGCTCGCCATTGAAGAAGAACTATGCGAATGCGGACGTGCAGATGGAGTTCAACTTCTTTGAATACGGAGAGATGAACAGCCTGATCTGGTCGCGCTACTTCACTCCTTACATCTGCGGAGGCATCGGTCTGGGTGCGTACAACAACGACCGCAAGTCGTTGCGCTACACGGTGGCGTTTCCATTCGGTGCAGGCATCAAGTGCAAGATATTCCGCCGCTACAACATCGGGGTGGAATGGACGATGCACAAACTCTGCACCGACAAATTCGACCTGGTGGATAACCCCTACCGTTTTGAGAAACGTTCGTCGCTCATCAATAACGACTGGTACTCGATGTGCATGCTCTTCATCGGCATAGACCTTGGTGACCGGAACCGTTTCTGCAAGAACTAAAAAGAACAAAAAAAAGAACCCTCATACTATGACAGAATCGCTGAAAGAACAAGTGCTAGCCCGTCCCGTACCAACGCATGTTGCCATCATCATGGACGGGAACGGCCGTTGGGCGATGGAGAAAGGCCGTCCGCGCACGGACGGTCACAAGGAAGCGCTGGAAGCCGTGGACGAAGCCATACAGGGTTGCGTGATGCTGGGCGTGAAATACCTGACGTTGTACACCTTCTCGACGGAGAACTGGAACCGTCCGAAGGAAGAAGTCGATGCGTTGATGGACCTACTGGTCTATGCCATCGAGGCGAACACGCAGAAGCTCATGGACAACAACATCCGCCTGCGCGTAATCGGCGACGTCAGCCGTATGAGCAGCGAGGTGCGCAGCCGTCTGGACGGGTGTATTGAGAAAGCGTCGAAGAACACGGGTGTAACGGTAATCCTTGCCCTGTCGTACTCGTCGCGCTGGGAGATCACGGAAGCGTTCCGTGCGGCGGTGAGGGAGGCTCAGGATGGAAAGCGGAGAGCGGAAGACGTGGACGAAACGTACGTCACATCGCTCCTGGAGACGCGTGACATTCCCGACCCTGACTTGCTGATCCGTACGGGAGGCGAGAAGCGCATCTCGAACTTCCTGCTGTGGCAGATTGCGTATACGGAACTCTACTTCTCGGACCAATACTGGCCGGACTTCCGCAAAGACGACCTGGCACAGGCTATCCTTGCCTATCAGAACCGTCAACGCCGTTTCGGTCTCACGGAAGAGCAGGCTGAGCACCTGAACTAAGAACACGCCATCCACACGCGAAAAAAACACAATGCTGAGAAAAACGACATATCTGAAAAGCCTCATCCTATTGCTCCTCCTGCTACTATGCTGGACCATTCCCCAGCGGAGCATGGGTCAGAACGAATATCTGGAGATAGACTACGGTTCGTCTCCCCACACGTACAAGATCGCGGACATCAAAGTCACGGGAGCGAAGGGCTATGAGCCGAGCATCATCATCGGATTCTCAGGTCTGAACATCGGTCAGACGATCTCGCTGCCCGGAGATGAGATCTCGAATGCCATCAAGCGTTTCTGGAAACAGGGGCTCTTTGATGACGTCAAGATCACGACGACGAAGATGGAGGGGGACCAGATCTGGCTGAACATCGTACTGAAGCAGCGTCCGAAGATCTCGAAGGTCTATTTTGAGGGTCTGAAGAAATCGCAGAAAGAGGACCTGAGTCCTCAGATCAACCTGTTTGACGGCGGTCAGTTCACGACGAACAATGAAGACCAGACGCGTCACGTCATCAAGGGATACTTCAACGAGAAGGGATATCGCAATGCGGAGGTAGAGATCACGTCGATACCGGACAATGCGCAGCCGAACTGTGTTTTTGTCAATATAGCCGTTGACAAAGGAAAGAAGGTGAAGGTTCACCGCATCTACTATGAAGGCAACGAGCACCTGTCGCGCCACAAGTTGAACCGCGCTATGAAGAAGACGAACGAGTCGCGCTTCTACAACCTGTTCAAGACAAAGAAATTCGTCGGCGACCTGTATAAAGAGGACAAGCAGAACCTGGTGTCGAAATTCAATGAGTTCGGTTACCGCGACGCGTATATCGTGAGTGACACGGTCTATGCCTGCGGTCACGGGAAGAAGGAGAAAGTCGATATCCGCATCAAGGTGAGCGAGGGTCGCAAATACTATATCCGTTCGATCCGTTGGGTAGGCAACACGCTGTATTCGACGGCGGAGCTGAACCGTCTGCTACGCATTGCACCGGGTGACGTCTATAATGCCAAGTACCTGAACGACCGCATTCAGGGCGACGAGGATGCGGTAGCGAACCTCTATCAAGACAACGGTTACCTATTCTCGAGCATTGACCCTGTGGAGGCCCGAATAGAAGGCGACTCGATTGACTTCGAGATGCGCATCTACGAAGGGAAGCAGGCTGTGATCAACCGTGTTGGCATCAACGGCAATGACCGCGTGTATGAGCACGTGGTCCGTCGGGAGTTGCGCACCAAGCCCGGTCAGTTGTACAGCAAGTCGGACATCATGCGAACGATGCGAGAGATTGCCCAGATGGGTTATTTCGATCCGGAGAAGATCGTGCCGGACATACAGCCGGATCCAGAGAACGGGACGGTGGACATCAACTACAACCTGGAGACAAAATCGTCAGACCAGATTGAGATGTCGCTGGGTTACGGAGCGACGGGTCTGACGGGTTCTCTCGGCATCAAATTCACGAACTTTGCGATCCAGAACCTCTTCAAGCCGGAGACGTATCGCATCGTTCCCCAGGGCGAGGGTCAGACACTGTCGTTGCGTGCGACGACGAACGGTTCGTACTACACGTCGTTCTCGGGCACGTTTGTCGATAACTGGTTTGGCGGCAAGCGTCCGAATCAGCTGTCGCTCTCGATGTACTACTCGATGCAGTCGGGAGTATCGTCGCGTTCGAACGTGTATGCGTCGAACTACTACTCGTCGATGTACTCATCGTCGGACTACGGCACGTACTATGCGTATGACATTGACCCGGACAAATACGTGCACATCTTCGGCGTATCGCTGGGTCTGGGCAAGCGTCTGAACTGGCCGGACGACTACTTCACACTGAACACCTCGCTGAACTATCAGCGATACAGTCTGAAGAACTGGACCTACTTCATCATGACGGACGGAACGGCCAACAACTTCTCCATCGACCTGACGCTGGGTCGTTCGTCGATTGACAACCCTATCTACACGCGTCAGGGTTCGGCGTTCTCACTCTCGTGTGAGTTCACGCCGCCGTATTCACTCTTTGACCACCGAGACTTCTCGAAGCTGAAGGACTCGGAGCGCTACAGATGGTTGGAATACCACAAGTGGAAATTCAAGGGACGTCTGTTCACACCGCTGACGAAGGACCAGAAGCTCGTCGTGATGACTCGCATGGAGTACGGATTCCTGGGTTATTACAACTCGGACCGTCGCTCACCGTTCGGCACTTTCTACATGGGTGGCGACGGCATGTCGGGTTCGTACTCGACCTACTCGACCGAGACGATTGGTCTGCGCGGTTACTCGTCCGGATCGCTGACGCCGTACACGTCGACGGGTGGTTATAACGGAAACCTGTATACGCGTCTGACGATGGAGTTGCGGTATCCTTTGGTGCTGAAGGGCACTACGACGATCTATGCCCTTGCGTTCGTAGAGGGTGGAAACTGCTGGTCGGAATTCACGGAGTTTGACCCGTTCGAGTTGAAGCGTTCGGCGGGTGTCGGAGTCCGTCTGTTCCTGCCGATGTTCGGACTGATGGGTGTTGACTGGGGCTATGGATTTGACGAAGTGAAGAACACGCCGTCCTACTCTGGTTCACACTTCTCCTTCATCATCGGTCAGGAATTCTAACGCACGGTAAGGAAACGCTTGGCACGGAATTTGCCGAAACGAAAGAGAAGAACCTATATAAACATAAAAAAAACACGGACCATGAAAAGAATCATCACACTCCTCCCTCTCCTCCTATTCGTCATAGGAGCCACGGCACAGAAGAACGGCGTTGCCGTAGTTGACATGCAATACATCCTCAAGAACGTGCCAGCGTATGAGTCAGCCTCGGAGCAGCTGAACCAGGTCACGCAGAAATGGAAGAAAGAGATCGATGCCTCGACGGCTGAAGCCAAGAGCATGTATGAGAACTACCAGACGGAACTGGTCTTCCTCTCGAAGGAAATGCAGGTGAAGCGTGAAAACGAGATTGTAGCAAAGGAGAAAGCCACGGCAGACCTGAAGCGCAAATACTTCGGTCAGGACGGCGAGTTGTACAAGAAACGGGAGGCATTGCTGAAGCCTATACAGGACGAGGTGTATTCGGCGGTGAAGTCCGTTGCCGACGCAGGCGGCTACTCCATTGTCCTGGACAAGACGTCGGCACAATCGATCGTCTATGTCGGAGCGAAGTCAGATATCTCGGACGAGGTGCTCACCAAGTTGGGTTATGCGAAATAACCCTCCCCTATTCGGAAACAAAACAATCAAAAAAGCATAAAGAAAAAAAATGAAAACAACGAAAACACTTCTCGGACTCCTGCTGTGTGTACTGCCATTGGCAGCATCGGCACAGAACAATTTCGCCTACGTCAACACCCAGGAGATCATGATGGTCAGTCCGGAATACAAGACTGCGATGACGAAGTTGGAATCCACCTCGAAACAGTATGAAGACCAGTTGCTGAAGTTGAATCAGGAAGGTCAGAAGAAGTTGGAGGAGTACCAGAAACTGGAGTCGAACCCAGCCACGGACCAGACCATCCTGAAAGACAAACGCGACGAACTGGCAGCCCTGGATCAGAGAATCCAGAACTTCCGTCAGAACGCAACGGAGAGTGTGCAGAAAGCACAGGAGACGGAGATGATGCCCGTCATCAACAAGATCCGTACCGCCATCAACGACGTCGCCAATGCCCAGGGTATTGACTACGTAGTGGAAGAAGGCTCACTGATATTCCACTCTACCAAGGCGGTCAGCATCACGGCTGCCGTACGTAAGGCACTCGGTATTCCGTCGAATGCCACTCCGTATCAACCGGGAGTCGGAGCGAAGTAATCACATCCTCCGAAGAGGACGTGAAACACCCTATCGTGATCTGTCTCCTTTCCGAAACAGGAAAGAATAATGACAGACGATAGTGGGGTCTCCCGAAGACTAAAAAAGCACCCCTGTCAGGGAATCCTGACAGGGGTGCTTTTTTTTAGTCCTATACGAAAGCGTAGTCGATATCGTGAATGGAGGGCTGGAGGGGATGGAGGGGGGGGTGGAGGGCTGGAGGGTGTGGAGGAGAGTGGTGGCATCGCATGGTGTGATTATTGCGGGGAGCAGCTCGTCCATTCATACCCAACATATATCCGGAAACTTCCGGCTCTTCGTCATTGGCTTCATAGTGGACTGACGAGCGTTCTTGTGTAATCCATACGCATCCATGCAAAACAAAAAAAAACGGTTGGCAGATTTGCCAGCCGCTTTTTATTGCCATCCACACTCATTACCTGTTATCATAAAGCATAACATAATGTTCTAATCGTCCTTTATAGAGAGACGAATCCATCAAGTTAAAGCCAAAACTTTCATAGAGTTTTATATTGGCTGCCAGATTTGTTTCAAGGCACAGACGATATCCGCGCTCCTCCGCAAACGAAAGCAGCAGATTCATCAATTTTCTTCCATACCCTTGCTTCTGATATGCCTTTTTAGTTGTAAAAATGTAGATATACCATGTCTTTTCATCAAGATACGCTCTCCGCATTCTCAAGGCGTATTTTTCAAAAAAGTCCAATCTGAGTGTCGCCGGTTTGAAAAAAAGAGGTATCGAACTCATATCTGCCGCTTTCAGGTATTGAATCAAGCCTGTTTTGGGAACTTCCGGCGGTTCGAACAACAATACAGATTCGTAGTTGTCTGTTGCTATACCCACTGTCTTACCCAATCTGCTCCTGAAATCAACCCTGAGCATGCGCGTATACGTCTTCGTGTCATACTCTCCATTAAACACATCAAGAAGCAAGGGATAGCCGTCATAAGCATCCACTGATGTTCCGACATATTCATTCACATTCCTTTCATTAAGAAACATGCCTTCGGAGTATCCTCTTTGCAAGCAATAATCGACAAACTCTCTGATGTATTTGTTTTTATTCCTTTCCATTTCGTTCGCCTCCCAATTAACATATCCACAAATATACAAGATCTGCGCCTAAACATCCTCAATACCTTATGTTATAAAGCATTTAAAATGGAGTTTGTAAGAAGAATGCCGAGAAACCGGAATGGTTATTCTCAATGCCAAGAGGAACGGCACCCGGTATTCCGTCGAATGCCACTCCGTATCGACCGGGAGTCGTAGCAAAATCGGTGGCGAGAGAAAAGAAGACAGACAGTGGGACAAGAGTGGAGAGGAAGTGTTTAAACATTGCCTTATATATGACTTATGAATGTCTTATATATATTTTATCTATACCTTATCTATACTTTATCTATATGTTATCTATGCCTTATCTATGTTATAACTATGCTTTATCTATGTCTTATCTATATTATATATTTGTTTTATGTATGTTTCATCTTTGTTTCAACAATATTTTGTCTATGCGTTATTAGAGAAGTCAAAGGGGAAAGAGGGGCCAGCGGAGGAGGGATGGAGGGATGGAGGGATGGAGGATGGAGGGATAGGATTAGACCTTTCCAACGTCCGGCTGATGAAGGGCAAGAGCGGCACGGTGTATGGATGGTGCGAGACGGAGTATGACGAGAACGGGAATTTCGTTGCGAACCATATCTACCTGAATCCGAAAACGCTGAACTCGAACACGATGGTTCATGAGTTGGGTCATCTGTGGATTAACCTGCTGCGTGCGAAAAACAAGGAATTGTACGACAAGGGTATATCTCTGGCAAAGGAGCATTGGCTGTTCAAGGACTATAAGGAGTCGCAGGAGTACGGCAAACTGAGTGACAAGGAGATAGGTGAGGATCAGCCTTTGGGTTGGAGGCTGCGCCGGTAGGCGGCGGGTGAGCGTCCGAGGAGATAGGCGAGGATCAGCCTCTGGGTTGGAGGCTGCGCCGGTAGGCGGCGGGTGAGCGTCCGAGGAGATAGGCGAGGATCAGCCTTTGGGTTGGAGGCTACGCCGGTAGGCGGCGGGTGAGCGTCCGAGGAGATAGGCGAGGATCAGCCTCTGGGTTGGAGGCTGCGCCGGTAGGCGGCGGGTGAGCGTCCGAGGAGATAGGCGAGGATCAGCCTTTGGGTTGGAGGCTACGCCGGTAGGCGGCGGGTGAGCGTCCGAGGAGATAGGTGAGGATCAGCCTCTGGGTTGGAGGCTGCGCCGGTAGGCGGCGGGTGAGCGTCCGAGGTGTTTGGTGCAGTAGCGGCTGAAGTAGGAAAGGGAAGAGAAGTTCATGAGTTCGGAGACCTGTGTGAGAGACAGTCGATGGTCGTTGAGGAGTTCGACGAGCAGCGGGACGGTGTAGCGGTCGATATAGGAGACGACGCTGTAGCCGGTAAGGCGTTTGATGGTTGAAGAGAGGTATTTCGGCGAGACGTGCAGGCGTTCGGCATAGTAGGAGACGGAGCGTTCGGTGCGTGTGGTTCCGGTAGCGAGCAGATCCATGAGTTGGCGAACGATGTAGGCGGCACGGTCGGAGTGGGTGTCGGAGGCGTCGCGCTGAGCGTGTGCCTCGAAGATGTCGTACATCATGGTAAGGCAAAGGCTTCCCATGAGTTCGCGATAGAAAAGGAGGTTGCGGAATTGGAGGCGGTCACGCAAACGGTGGAAGTCGGAGAGGATATGCGTTGCCTGCTGTTCGGAGAGGGGGATAACGGGATTGCGGTTGAGGGAGATGCTGCCCCCGATGCCGTAGTTGTTGGAAGGCAGAAGATTGAGCAGGAACCTGTGGTCGGCGGCGAACCATTCGACGCGCATATCGGGATGGGCAGCGAGGTTGCGTGCCCGGTCGGGTGACGGCATAACGACAAGGTCGTTGGGTGAGAGATGGTAGCATCGTTCAATTTCATTAGTCCTTTTTTCGCCATGGCAAAGTTCAAACAAGTTTGACTTTGCTCATCTGGCTTAACAAAAAGGTTCGTTGAAGACAAAGCTCCCCTCCCCTGCCGTACAGATGAGGTGCATGCAGGTGTGGGAAAGTTCGGGGGAGTTCATGCGGTAGAACTCGGTAGAATAGTGGAAATCCAGTTTCATGGTCTAAAATTATGTATTCCGTCTGAAAAACAGCGTGCTTTTTGTTGAAAATGTGAAAAAAAGAGTGCTTTTTGTGAAACTACGAGACGGGAAAAAACATCGAATTTTGTGATGGAAGAGCAAGGAAGAAGAATCCAACGTTTTCAGCACATTAAAACCATAAGGGAATATGAGAACGATAAAAATAATGATTGCCGCAGCGAGTCTGCTGTTATGGGCAGCGGGTTGCAGCGGAGCAAAACAAGAAAAAGCCATGGAAAAGAATCAAAAGGCATTAGTCGTCTTCTTCTCCCACGCGGGAGAGAACTACGCAGTAGGGAACGTCGAGAAGGGCAATACGAAAATCGTGGCCGACTACATCACGGAGCTGACGGGTGCGGATCAGTTTGAGATTGTGACGCACAAGTACGACAGCATGGCGTATATGCCCCTGACGAGCGTTGCCAAAGAAGAGAGCGAGAAGGGCGAATTGCCGGAGTATGAGGGCGAGGCGGACCTGAGTGCGTATGACACGATATTCATCGGCGGTCCGATATGGTGGGGTACCTACCCACGCGTGATGTTCACCTTCTTCGAAAAGCATGCCGGAGAGATGAAGGGAAAGACGGTGATACCGTACACGACGCATGAAGGAAGCGGTCTGGGAAACAGCGAGGAAGACGTGAGGGAAGCGTTCCCGGAGGCGGAGGTGCTGAAGGGTTTCTCCATCTACGGGCACGAGGTGCGCACAAACAAAGACAAGGTGGAAAAATGGCTGAAAGGTCTGGGGTATTAACGAACTAAGGAGAAAATGTCATGGAACAGATAAGACTATCGAACGGTGTGGAGATGCCGGCATTGGGATACGGCGTATTTCTGGTGAGTCCGGAGGAGTGTGAGCGATGTGTGAGCGATGCGCTGAGCGTGGGTTACAGACTGATTGACACAGCACAGGCATACCAGAACGAAGAGGGAGTGGGAAGAGCATGGAGGAAGAGCGGACTGAAGCGTGAGGACGTGTTCCTGACGACGAAAGTGTGGATATCGAACGGCGGCGAGGAGCAGGCGGCAGCGAGCATTGACGAGAGTCTCGGCAAGTTGCAGACGGAGTACATCGACCTGTTGCTGATCCATCAGGCCTACAATGACGTGTTCGGCACGTGGAGGGCGATGGAGAAGGCCTATCAAGCAGGGAAGGTGCGTGCGATCGGTGTATCGAACTTCCAAGCCGGCAGATTCTATGACTTCGCGCACTACGTTCATATAAAGCCGATGGTGAACCAGTTGCAGTGCAACACGCTAATCCAGCAGCGTGGCATGGATCCGATCCATAAGGAGTTCGGAACGAGGATGATGGCGTGGGGTCCTTTAGGCGGTCAGGGCGTGGATGGCATCGTAAAGAACGCGACGCTGTCCGGCATCGGCGCGAAGTACGGAAAGAGTGCGGCACAGGTGGCGTTGCGCTGGCTGACGCAGAGGGGAATCGTGGCGATTCCGAAAAGCACGCATAAGGAGCGCATGGCGGAGAATCTGGACGTATTCGACTTCAGACTGAGCGAAGAGGAGATGGGGCAGATAGCCACCCTGAACGAGAAAGACACCGGGACGATCCAATTCGGAGATCCGCAGTTCGTGAAGTACCTGATCGAGAACTACGGTTAGGAAGGCGGAAGTCTGAAAAAAGCGGGAGTGAGACTCCACCGATACGGAAGGAAAACGGCGAATAAAAATCAGAGGCGAAAGATTGATGAAAAAAATCATAACGACAATCGCATTACTATTGAGTATGATAACAGCAAATGCAGAGACGCTGACAGAGCGTCAGAAAGGGCTGGCGGCGTGTGCGTGCCTGATGGCACAGGGCGACGTGAAGCGGCTGGAGCCTGCAGTGCGCACAGCACTGGACAACGGAGTGAGCGTGAACGAACTGAAAGAAGTCTTCTCACAGTTGTACGCATATGCGGGATTTCCCCGCTCGCTGAACGCACTGGGCGTACTCAGCAAGGTTCTGGAGAAGCGTGACGCAAACTGGAAAGAAGGGAAACCCTGGAAACGCCCCGAGGCGTGGGACAACGCACGCAAGGCCTATGAACTGGGAAAAGAGAAGCAGACAAGGCTCACGGGTCAGCCGTTCGACTATGCGTTCTGTCCGCAGGACGACTACTACCTGAAGTCCCACCTCTTCGGAGACATCTTCGCCAGCGACCAGTTGACAGAGGCGGACCGCGAGATTGTCACCGTGGCGGCGCTGAGCGGTCTGAGCGGAGTCAGTCCGCAGTTGGCAGCCCACAAAAAGGGTGCGGTGAACATGGGAAATGCACCGGAAACGGTGGAGGAACTGACGCGTTACCTGACGCAGGAGGGGTACACCCTGTCGACGACATGGCCGAAAGGAGATCCGAACCCGTACGGAGCGTACTTCTCCGGTCAGAGTTACCTGGCGGACATGGGCGGGCTGTTCAACGTCACCTTCGAGCCAGGTTGCCGCAACAACTGGCACGTACACTACGGACAGGTACAGGTGCTGATCTGCGTTGCGGGCCGCGGGTGGTATCAGGAATGGGGCAAGGAGGCCGTAGAGATGACGCCAGGCACGGTCATCAACGTCCCGGAAGGCGTGAAACACTGGCACGGCGCAGCGAAAGACTCATGGTTCCAGCACCTGACGTACCATAAAGACGTGAAGGAAGGAGCGAGAAACGAATGGCTGGAAGCCGTAACGAATGAAGTATATAACCCACTAAAATAAGAAACGATGTTAGGAAACTTTTCATACTACAACCCCACCCGACTATACTTCGGAGAAGAGTCGCTGAACTACCTGAAAGACGAGTTGAAAACATACGGTCCGGTGGTGATGCTGAACTACGGCAGCGGCAGCGTGAAGCGCAACGGCATCTACGACCAAGTGGTCGCGGTCCTGAAGGAATCGGGCAAGAGAATCGTGGAGAACCCAGGCGTGATGAGCAATCCGACGCTGGAGAAGCTGAACGAGGGAGTGAAGATAGCGCGCGATGGGTCGGTTGACCTGATCCTTGCCCTCGGTGGCGGGAGCGTGTGTGACTACTCGAAAGCCGTAGCCGCCTCGGTCTATTGCGATGGCGACTACTGGGAGAAATACTGGCTCAACCAAGAGGACCCCGCAGAGGGTCAGCGCGTATTGCCGGTGGGGTGTATCCTGACCATGGCAGGCACCGGTTCGGAGATGAATGCCGGCAGCGTGATAACGGATGCGGCGCACACCTTCAAGGTGGGTCACGTATTCGACAGCCGTCTGATGCCGAAATTCTCGATCCTGAATCCGCGATTCACGATGAGCGTGCCGGAGGAGCAGATGAAAGCCGGCATCTACGACATCATGAACCACATCATGGAGCAGTACTTCTCCGACTATGACGACAACACCAGCGACTACCTTTCCGAAGGTCTGATGCGTTCGCTGATTGTCGCCTCGCGCGTTGCGGTGAAAGACCCGAAGAACTACGAGGCACGGTCGAACATCATGTGGACGGCGACGTGGGCCCTGAACACCCTCGTAGGATGTGGCAAGCAGCAAGACTGGATGGTGCACATGATCGGTCACAGCGTGGGAGCATGGACCCATGCGCCTCACGGCTATTGTCTGGCGGCGGTCTCGCTGCCGTACTACCGACGAGCCATGAAAGGCGGTCTTCCGAAATTCGTACGCTTCGCCAAGAACGTATGGAACATCAGCGGCGAAGGACTCACTGACGAACAGACAGCGGAAGCCGGACTGAAAGCCCTGGAAGACTGGATGAAGGAAATCGGCCTGCCACGGAGCATCCGCGAGACAGGAGCCACGGAAGAGATGATCGACGGCATCACGGAAGGCACGATCCTCTACCCTGCCGGTTACCTGGACCTGAAGGCGGATGACGTCAAAGAAATCCTCAGAGAAAGCCTGGCGTATTCCTCCCATGAAACGAACAGCAGACACTGAGAAGAACAATAAGGAAAGACTCCGGTCCGTATACCCAAAAACCAAAAAGAGACCATCATGCACAGAATGACAACCATCGTCGTACTCGCCGCGGGACTGCTCGCAGCGTGTACGCCCAAGTGTGAGAACAAACCCAACAACGAGAACATGAACAGCACATTAGAAATGACCCAAGAATGGGACAAGACCTTCGCCAAGAGCGAGAAGGTGGAGCACCGGAAAGTTACGTTCAAGAACCGATACGGCATCGAACTGGCCGCCGACCTGTACAGCCCCAAAGGCTCCGAAGGGAAGTTGCCAGCCATCGCGGTGAGCGGTCCGTTCGGGGCCGTGAAAGAGCAGTCGAGCGGCCTCTACGCGCAGCACATGGCCGAGATGGGGTTCCTTGCCATTGCCTTCGACCCGTCGTTTACGGGCGAGAGCGGCGGCGAGCCTCGCCGCATGGCATCGCCAGACATCAACACCGAAGACTTCCTCGCCGCGGTTGACTTCCTCTCCGTTCAGGACAACGTAGATCCGCAGCGCATCGGCATCATCGGTATCTGCGGATTCGGCGGCATGGCCATCAACGCCGCTGCCCTTGATCCGCGCATCAAAGCCACCGTTGCCTCGACCATGTACGACATGACCAAGGTGAGCCGCGAGGGATACTTCATGAGCGAAGCGACCAAAGAGCAACGGATGGAAAAACGCAAAGCGATGGCGGCACAGCGCACCGAAGACTTCCGCAACGGGGCGTACAAGCGTGCCGGCGGGGTAATCGACCCGCTGCCAGAGGGAGCGCCATGGTTCGTCAAGGACTACCATTCCTACTACAAGACAAAGCGCGGCTACCATGAGCGCAGCGGCAACTCGACCGACGGATGGAACGTCGTAGGCTGTCAGTCATTCATCAACCAGCCCATACTCGACTACGCCGACGAGATTGAGAGCGCCGTATTGCTCCTGCACGGGGAGAAGGCCCACTCACGCTACTTCTCGGAGTACGCCTATGAAAAGATGACGGGCAAGAAAGCCTTCGCCTCGTCGGTAGCAGAATGTGCGACCGCCAACGAGATTCCTACGGGAAAATACGCCGGCAGCTACAAAGAGGGAAACAAGGAACTGATGATTATCGCAGGGGCATCGCATGTGGATCTCTATGACGACCAAGCGGGAGTAATCCCGTACGAGAAGATCGAGGCGTTCTTCAAAGAGAACCTGAAATAGAAAAGGGGGAAAACAGCGGCAGGACTGCCGAAAAAGAAAGAGGACCGGAATGGAAGCAATAAAAGCGTTGTTTCCATTCCGGTTTTTTCCCGTATCTTTGTCAGAAGAGCCTACAGAACGAAAGCGAAAAAAAATGAACGAACCCATCACACCTATCGGTGTCTTCGACTCGGGATATGGAGGTCTGACGATCCTGCGAGAGATCCAGCGCACGCTGCCGCAATACGACCTTATTTACCTGGGCGACAACGCGCGTGCGCCTTACGGCAACCGCTCGTATGACGTGGTCTATCGCTACACGCTGGAGTCGGTCAGAAAACTCTTCGCACTGGGCTGTCCGCTGATCATCCTGGCGTGCAACACCGCATCGGCCAAAGCCCTACGCACCATACAGCAGAGAGACCTGCCGGGAATGGATGCGGAGAGAAGAGTTCTGGGCGTGATACGTCCGACGGTAGAGAGCGTGGTGGAGCTGTCGAGAAACGGCCATATCGGTCTGCTGGGAACGGTCGGGACGGTCGCTTCCCTCTCCTACCCCATGGAACTGGAAAAGCTGGAGCCGGGGATCACGGTCACAGGCGAGGCGTGTCCGCTGTGGGCCTCGATCGTAGAGGCCGGGGAGGCGGACTCGGAAGGGGCGGACTACTTCGTAAGGAAAAACATCGAACACCTGTTTGAGCAAGACGGGGAGATAGACACCCTGATACTGGGCTGTACGCACTATCCACTGTTACTGAAATGGATTCGGAAACACGTGCCGACGGGAGTGCGCATCCTGTCGCAGGGAGACCTGGTGGCGAAGAGTCTGGCGGACTACCTGCATCGCCATCCGGAAATGGAAATACGGTGCAGCAAGGGCGGAACGACACGCTACTACACGACGGAATCGCCGGACCGCTTCGTCGATACCGCCTCCATCTTCCTTGGACACGGCATCACGGCGGAGCATATCGACCTGGAATAGGCTACAAATCCTCACCGTGTGCGGCATTACGCACGTTGTCGTAAAAAATAATGATGTAGAATTTATCACGATATGCTTCACGATATTCTAGCATACCAATCTTAAACCAAACAGATTTATCTACAGAATCGCTTATACCCTCCCCCTTACTTACTTGAAAGAAAGCTCTCTCGTATTGTTTATTTTTGATACTAATATTATAGGCTATATCCTCATCCTCCGACAGCACTCCTACTTCACTCATTGGGTCAAGAATATATTTCTCATTGTTCATAAACTGACGATACAGATCATTGAATCGGATACGAATAGCCGTTTCGTCTGAGTAGTTTTTATCAACGACAGCAATCCGATAGACCTTGTCATGGTTCGTCCCGATACCAAGCTCGACATCGCGCCCGTTGAACTCGCCTTCCAGACAGTCGCGGGACGGGACATAGCGAAAGCCCTTGTTGATGAGTTTCTGACGCATGGAGAGCTTGGTGCCGTCCACGGGAATCCCGAGAAAGGTCGTCACAGACTGCTGAGCGAAAAGAGAGGCAAACAGGAAGGTCGAAAGGAAAAGTGCGAAGATTTTTTTCATGGTCATTAAGTTTTAAGTGGTTAAAATACTTATCCATTGACAAATATAACGAGGAAAAGAGCAAATACGCAAGAAAAAAGCATTTTTTTTATACCTTTGCGGCACAAAAAAACGAGAACTGGAAGTTCTCGAAGAAAACGCACGACAAACCAAACGACCATGACGAACATACGCAATATTGCCATCATCGCACACGTTGACCACGGCAAGACGACCCTGGTGGACAAGATGCTGCTGGCGGGAAAACTATTCCGCGAGAACGAGCAGCACGACGACCTCTACATGGACAACAACGACCTGGAGCGTGAGCGAGGCATCACTATCCTCTCGAAGAACGTCTCGATCAACTACAAAGACACGAAGATCAACATCATCGACACTCCGGGCCACGCCGACTTCGGCGGTGAGGTAGAGCGGGTGCTGAACATGGCGGACGGCGTACTGCTGCTGGTCGATGCCTTCGAAGGACCGATGCCCCAGACGCGATTTGTACTGCAGAAAGCCCTGGAGCTGGGTCTGAAACCCATCGTGGTAGTCAACAAAGTTGACAAGCCGAACTGCACGCCGGAAGCTGCGCAGGAGGCGGTCTTCGACCTGATGTGCAACTTAGATGCGACAGACGAGCAGCTGGACTTCCAGACCGTCTATGGTTCGGCAAAGAACAACTGGATGGGTCCGGACTGGAAGACCCCGACGGACAACATCAACTACCTGCTCGACGCAATCATTGAACACATCCCGGCACCGAAGATTGTGGAAGGAACGCCGCAGATGCTCATTACGACCCTGGACTACTCGTCATACGTCGGCAGAATCGCCGTCGGCAGAATCGCTCGCGGGGAGTTGAAGTCGGGACAGAAGATCTCCCTTGTCAAACGAGACGGTCGGATTGAAAAGCAAACCATCAAAGAGCTGCACACATTCGAAGGACTGGGAAGAAAGAAAGTGGAGAGCGTAGGGTGCGGCGACCTCTGTGCCATCATCGGACTGGACGACTTCGAGATCGGCGATACGGTGACCGACTTTGAGAATCCGGAGGCGTTGCCTCCGATTACGGTAGATGAGCCGACCATGTCGATGACGTTTGCCATCAACGACTCGCCGTTCTTCGGGAAGGAAGGCAAATTCGTCACATCGCGCCACATCCACGAGCGACTCATCAAAGAACTGGACAAGAACCTTGCCCTACGCGTCAAGAAAGGCGAAGAGGACGGGAAATGGACGGTCTATGGCCGCGGAGTGCTGCACCTCTCGGTCCTGATTGAGACGATGCGCCGTGAGGGATATGAATTACAGGTAGGTCAGCCACAGGTGATCTATAAAGAGATAGACGGGAAGCGTTGTGAACCAATCGAGCAGTTGTCGGTCTCTGTGCCGGACGAAGTGTCGGGAAAAGTCATCGAACTCGTATCGGTCCGCAAGGGTGAACTGCTCTCGATGCAAAGCAAGAACGACCGCACGTTTCTGGAATTCAACATCCCGTCGCGCGGCATCATCGGTCTGCGTACCAACCTACTGACCGCCACAGCCGGCGAGGCAGTCATCTCGCACCGCTTCATCGGATTCGAGCCATACAAAGGAGACATCGAACGCCGCACCAACGGATCGATCATCGCCATGGAGACCGGCACTGCCTATGCCTATGCGCTCAACAAGCTGCAAGACCGCGGACGATTCTTCATCTCGCCACAGGAGGAGGTATATGCCGGACAGGTTGTGGGAGAACACTGCAAAGAGGGCGACCTGGTGGTCAACGTCACCAAATCGAAGAAACTGACCAACATGCGTGCGTCGGGTTCTGACGACAAGGTAGCCCTGGCTCCGCCTATCATCTTCTCGCTGGAAGAAGCCCTCGAATACATCAAAGGCGACGAATACGTAGAGATCACACCACAGTCAATCCGTCTGCGGAAAATCGTATTGGACGAACAGGAACGTAAAAAACTGCGAAACGCCGTAAAAGCCGAGTAAGCAGGAAAGACATATCCAACATGCCGGAGCCCCGAAAGACATAGAAAAAGCCTTTCGGGGCTTCCGTTACTCACAGTAAACAGCAAAAAAGCAGGCGAGACAAAAAAAACAGGGCGTAAGGACGTGAAGTCTTTTGTTTTTGTATATTTGCATCTGCATTTTGTATCATTGTGTCCAAATGCAAACGGACGCAGAACAAATCTGCGCGCCAAAGAACCAAACACGACACAATACAAACTATGAAAGCCAAACTATTACTCGTATTATTCGTCATGGCAAGCGCCGGCGCCTCGGCGGTCATCATCAACGAAGAGTGCAATTGTCCGAAGGAGACCTCCTACAAGGAACAGGAGAACAGTCAGGACGAACTAAAACAACTTGAGATGGAAGCGGAGTTGCGTATGCGCGTCGATACCGCAGCACATTTCCGAGGAGGCGATCAAGCATTAGCCACCTACATTGCCGGCCGTATCCAGCATCCCGCCAAAAACAAGCTAGACAGTACGAAGCACGCCATATTATGTCGCTTCATCGTGGAACGCGACGGACAGATCACGCAACCGCAACTGATGACCAAGTCGGACGACGTCTTCAACGAAGAAGCGGAACGATTTTTAGCCACGATGCCACGATGGATACCTGCCCGTTCTCATGGAAAGAACGTACGTTCGTGGAACCTGGTGCAGCTCTACTTCGGGTATGAAGCAGGAGAAAAAGCATCCGTTCCGTTAGACTCCATCCCATCGTTGACGCCACGAGATGAAATCCGTCCAAGAACCCGTTACTATGACGAAGCGGCAGATGCCGCCGCACGCGAGGCAGACGAAGCCATTGCCAGTCGCATTGACGCAGAGCCTTCGTTCAACATGACAGAATCCATCTTTGCGAAATACGACCCGAAATACGAAGAGAAGAAACTGGCACGAGAGGCAGCTCAACAGCAAGCGAAAAAGGAATGGCAGGACCGCAAGAATGTCCGCCAGTCCAAGTCGAATGCCAACTACAATGCCATGACGCTCACCGAGGAAGACGCTGAGTTTGCCCTGAAGCAGGCAGAAACGAGATACAACAAAGCCAAATCCATCGTAGGCGAGTTGCGCAACACCACCCAACGGGCTGAAGCCTCGAGTGAAGCGTTCGAATCCTTAGAAAGGGCCGAGCAGGAACTGAATGCAGCAGAGGACAACTACTACAAGGCAAAAGACCAACTGGACAAACTACGCAACGGCAATCTTTACGAGAACTACAATCCTGCCGAACACCCCGGTTTCCGAACCATCAACGAGGTACGCCGTCCATCCTCAACAAGAAAAGCGGAAGAGGAAGACAGAACCTATTCGTTTGACGAGACGGAACAGAACCTAACGACAGGTCAAGAGCACTACAAGGCAGACTTCTCGCAATACGCCAACGAAGGAGACTTCGAATACCACCTTTCGGACCAAGCCCTCAAAGCGATTGAAGCTGCCAAGAACAAACGATAGGATCCGAAGTAGCAAAAGGCGATATAATCCATTTATCAAGAATAAGAAAGAATTGCATATTGGTCACATATGCAATTCTTTCTGTTTGCAAAAAAAGACCGTCAGTTGTCTTCGAGACACACAAAAAAAATATCCGGACGAACAACATGAACATACACAAAAAGAAAGAAGACACAAACAAGAAGCGCTACCATTAAAAATAATTAAAGAAATATTTCCGTAATCCTTTTGTGTCGTCTCTGCTTTTATATAAATTTGCGTCTCGTATCGATTGTCCCATTCTCCAAGAAGAGGGTCAACAAATAAAACCTAAAACAAACAAATAAAGCATTATGAGTTTATTTCTCACCCAATCATCCATCGGGCGAAAGTTAGTCATGAGCATCACGGGGCTTTTCCTGATACTCTTTCTCACCTTTCATATGTGCATGAACCTAGTAGCCATTCTGTCGGCTGAGGGTTACAATGCCATCTGCGAATTTCTGGGAGCCAACTGGTATGCTCTGGTAGGAACGGCCGTACTTGCTGCGGGTTTCATCATCCACATTATCTATGCATTCTGGCTGACAGTTCAGAACAGAGCAGCACGCGGCGCGGATCGTTATGCCGTTGTTGACAAGCCCAAAGACGTGGAGTGGGCGTCACAGAACATGCTGGCCCTTGGCATTATCATGCTCGCCTTTCTCGGTCTGCATCTCTATCATTTCTGGTCAAAGATGCAGTTGGTAGATATCATTGAGATGTCCGGAGGAGACGTATGTTCACAAGCGCTGGAAAACACGACAAACGGATTCTATCACATCGTCAACACCTTCTCCTCTCCTATCAACACACTTCTTTACATTATCGCATTGGCAGCACTGTGGTTTCATCTGTCACATGGTTTCTGGAGTGCATTGCAAACCATCGGATTCAACAATACAACGTGGTTTGACCGTATCAAATGGATTGGTCGCATCTGGGCAACAATCGTTGTACTTGGTTTCATCGTCACCATCGTCATGTTCTTCCTTGACGGGTTTTTCGGGTTGAACATACTACCTCTCCTCGGGGCTTAATCCCACGCACACATAGCGTCAAACACAAGATCATATAAACAAAACCAAAGGAACACAGTCATGTCAACTATAGATTCCAAAATTCCCAAAGGCCCTTTGGCCGAAAAATGGACCAACTATAAGAACACCCAGAAATTAGTCAACCCAGCCAACAAGCGTCGTCTTGACATCATCGTCATAGGAACCGGTCTGGCCGGAGCATCTGCCGCAGCCACCCTTGGAGAGTTAGGCTTCAACGTGCTGAACTTCTGCATGCAAGACTCTCCACGTCGGGCACACTCGATTGCCGCGCAGGGAGGTATCAATGCAGCCAAGAACTACCAAAATGACGGAGACTCGATTTATCGTCTGTTCTACGACACGATAAAAGGCGGTGACTACCGGGCAAGAGAAGCCAACGTATATCGTCTGGCTGAAGTCTCCAACAATATCATAGACCAATGTGTAGCGCAAGGGGTACCTTTTGCGCGCGAATACGGAGGCACTCTGGCCAACCGTTCGTTCGGAGGAGCTCAGGTATCGCGAACATTCTACGCCAAGGGACAGACGGGTCAGCAGTTGCTGTTGGGAGCCTATTCAGCTCTGAGCCGCCAGATACAGAAAGGATCTGTAAAGGAATATACCCGCAGAGAAGTTCTGGACATCGTCCTTATTGACGGTCGTGCACGCGGAGTCATCGTGCGAAACATGACAAACGGCAAGATAGAGCGTTATGCAGCTCATGCTGTAGTTATGGCAACAGGAGGATACGGCAATGCCTATTTCCTTTCGACCAATGCGATGCATTCGAACGGTTCCGTTGCCATTCAAGCCTATCGAAAAGGGGCCTACTTTGCCAACCCATGTTACGTGCAGATTCACCCAACCTGTATCCCAGTACATGGAGACTATCAGTCGAAGCTAACGCTGATGTCGGAATCATTGCGCAATGATGGCCGTATTTGGGTTCCAAAGAAAAAAGAAGATGCCGAAGCGATCCGTGCCGGCAAGTTGAAACCGACCCAAATCAAAGAAGAGGATCGCGACTACTATCTGGAGCGTCGTTATCCTGCATTCGGTAACCTTGTACCACGCGACGTTGCATCACGAGCTGCCAAGGAAAGATGTGATGCCGGGTATGGCGTTGCACCTTCGGGTCTTGCCGTCTATCTTGACTTTTCGGAAGCCATCAACCGTCTTGGAAAGGATGCCATCAAAGCAAAATATGGCAATCTCTTTCAGATGTATGAAAAAATCGCAGACGAGAACCCCTACGAAACCCCAATGATGATTTACCCTGCCATCCACTACACGATGGGCGGTATCTGGGTAGATTATGAACTTCAGACCTCGATTCCGGGTCTCTTTGCCATAGGCGAATGCAACTTCTCCGATCATGGAGCGAACCGATTGGGAGCCTCAGCACTCATGCAAGGATTAGCAGACGGATACTTTGTACTTCCATATACAATACAGAACTACCTTTCGGACCAGATTCAGGTACCACGTTTCTCTGTTGACACACCGGAGTTTGAGGAGGCAGAAAGGTCTGTCGTTGAGAAAGAGAACCGCATTCTCAACATTCAAGGTCACCGCACCGTGGACTCCATCCATAAAGACCTTGGTCACATCATGTGGGAATATGTAGGCATGGGAAGAACCAAAGAAAGCCTAGAGACAGCCATTGAGAAACTGAAAGATCTGAAAAAGGAATTCTGGAGCAATGTCTATGTACCAGGAAAGGTAGAGGACCTGAATATTGAATTAGGCAAGGCATTGCGTCTGGCGGATTTCATTGAGATCGGAGAACTGATTGCCCACGATGCGTTGAATCGCAATGAATCCTGCGGCGGTCATTTCCGTGAAGAGTATCAAACGCCTGAAGGCGAAGCTCTCCGACAAGATGAAGAATATTCATACGTATCCTGCTGGAAATACACTGGGGAAGGAAGCGCACCAGAACTTCTCAAGGAACCTCTTGACTATGAATTCACGGAACGCAAGACGCGCAACTACAAAAACTAAAATGTCATGGCAAAATCAATCAACATAACGCTTAAAGTATGGCGTCAGAAAGATGCCAAGTCAAAGGGTCATTTTGAGACCTACCATCTTGAGAATGTCTCTACCGATTCGTCCTTCCTTGAGATGCTGGATATACTGAACGAGAAACTCGTTGATGAGCACAAAGAACCGATTGCCTTTGACCACGACTGTCGTGAAGGCATCTGCGGAATGTGTTCGCTCTACATCAACGGACATCCACATGGTTATGAATCAGAGGTTACGACGTGCCAGCTTCATATGCGCAAATTCAAGGACGGCGACGTTATCACTGTTGAGCCATGGAGATCGAGGGCATTCCCTGTCATCCGAGACTTGATGGTAGACCGAGGAGCATACGACAAGATCATGCAGGCGGGAGGATATATCTCCGTCAATACAGGCGGAACGCCTGATGCGAATGCCATTCCTATCTCGAAAGAGATCGCTGACGAAGCCATGGATGCCGCAACATGCATTGGTTGTGGAGCATGTGCAGCAGCATGTAAGAACGGCTCAGCCATGTTGTTTGTCTCAGCCAAAGTCAGCCAATTGGCACTTCTGCCTCAAGGCAAGTTAGAAGCCGCACGTCGTGCTAAGGCAATGGTGGCCAAGATGGACGAGTTAGGTTTCGGCAATTGTACTAACACTGGTGCATGTGCTGCAGAGTGTCCAAAGTCCATTTCGCTTTCGAACATTGCTCGTTTGAATCGCGAATTCCTGTGTGCAAAACTTAAAGACTAAAATCAACACCAATAAAAAGCCCGGCTTAATTAATTAAGCCGGGCTTTTTATTATCAAGAAACACGACTTACAGCAGATTAGCCGCCAATTCGGACAGATAACTACGTTCGCCCTTAACGAGATTGACATGAGCGAAGATATCCTGTCCCTTCATACGGTCAATCATATAAACCAATCCGTTGCTCTGCATATCCAAATAAGGAGAGTCTATCTGCTGGATGTCGCCCGTAAAGACAATCTTTGTGCCTTCGCCGGCACGTGTGATGATGGTCTTGATCTCATGTGGTGTGAGATTCTGAGCCTCATCAACGATGAAGAATGTCTCACTCAGACTTCGACCGCGAATGAAAGCCAAGGCTTCGATTACAAGGCGTTTTTCTCTCTGCATCTCGTCCAGAATACGTATTTCCTTACCCTGATAATTAAGAGCACTCTTAATGACTCCGAGATTGTCGAACAAAGGTTGCATATAAGGTGATACCTTGTCATTGGCATCTCCTGGCAAATACCCTAGGTCCTTTCCGGCTAAAGCCACTATCGGACGAGAAAGGAATACCTGTTTGTATTCTTCATTTTTGCAGAGAGCTGCAGCCAGAGCCAGCAGTGTCTTTCCGGTTCCACTCTTACCTGTCAGAGCCACTAATTTGACATTGTCATCCAGTAAAACATCCATGGCGAAGGCTTGTTCTGCATTACGCGGTTCAATACCAAAGGCCCTCATTTTCTCAACTCGCTGCACCTTATCAGAAATCGGATTATATCGACACATCACACTTGCACGAGAGCTCTTCAGAATGAAACATTCGTTTTTTTCAATGGTGTCTATCTTGAGTTCCTCAAGAGACAATCCCTCCTTCTCTGAGTAAAGTTGGTCTATCTGTTCTGGGGACGATGCCTCGATCGTACGAAATCCATTGTCGAAAGCATCCATATTCTGCACCTTATCGGTCGTATAGTCTTCTGTTTCTATACCGAGAGACTTTGCCTTCATACGAAGATTGATATCCTTAGTGACCAGGATTGTCTTGTTCTTACTCTTCTTGGAAAGGTTCAGAGCCACCGCCAGAATACGGTGATCAGGAATTCGCTCCGAGAAGGCCTTGGCCAGTTCCTCAGGGTAATTCTCCTCAGTGACAATAAACAAGCGTCCCCGTCCTTTACCCAAAGAAGCTCCATCCTTGAAGAGATGACTATCGGCGATATTATCAATTTCGCGAGCAAACTCGCGAGCATTGAAATTGATCTCTTCGTTTCCTTTCTTAAAGCGATCTAATTCCTCGAGCACAACAATCGGAATATAGATGTCGTGTTCCTGAAAATTATGGATACACTTGCTGTCATGAAGAATTACATTGGTATCCAAGACAAAATTTTTCTTTATTCCCATAGTATCAGAAAAAGTTTAAAGGTTATGCTATCGCGAAGAAAAAAGCAGGATCCATCTGGACCTCATACTACGTTTCTTCATGTAAATATAAACATATAATTTCTATTAATCAGACAGAGAGATGCACTTCTTTTCTCTCTTTCGTTATCTTTGTCTTCCGTTATGTCATACGAAGAAACCATCGAATACCTCTACCATTGTTATCCTGTCTTCGAAAGCCAAGGACAATCGGCCTACAAACCTGGACTTTACAACACCGAACGCATCGACGAGCTGCTCGGGCATCCGCACACACACTACAAGACGATACACGTGGCAGGCACCAACGGCAAAGGCAGCGTCTGCCACCTGATAGCCTCGACACTGCAAAAGAGCGGACTAAAGACAGGACTATACACATCGCCACACATCGCCGACTTCGGCGAGAGAATAAGAGTGAACGGAGAGAAAATCGACCGCCAGTATGTGACAGACTTCGTGGAGAACCACAAGGACGAACTAAAGGAGATTCATCCGTCGTTCTTCGAATTCACCATGGAGATGGCGTTCAAATACTTCGCCGACGAACAAGTGGACGTGGCAGTGATAGAAGTGGGACTGGGCGGACGGCTCGACTCGACAAACATAATAACGCCCGACCTGAGCGTGATAACCAACATAAGCTTGGACCACACCAACCTGCTGGGCAACACGCTGGAGCAGATAGCCGCAGAGAAAGCCGGCATCATTAAAAAAGGAGTGCCTGTGGTGATAGGCGAGAGAGTGAGCGACGGCGTGGCTAAGGTCTTCGAGGACAAAGCCAAGGAGATGGGCGCACCAATATTCTTCGCCGAAGACTGCTTCAGCGTCGCCAAGAACGCCAGCAACACGCCAGTGAACAACTCATTCGACGTGACTGCCAAAGAAGGCAATCCGATAGGCACCGACAGCCGCTACATAAACATAACCAACGAGCTGAACGGCGAATACCAGCGAAAAAATACCGTCACTGCCCTGACCGCCATCGAAGCGCTCATTAAGCAAGGCTACGGCATAAAAAAGGGACATGTCCATGAAGGATTCGCCACGATATGCCAGACAACAGGACTGATAGGCAGATGGCAGAAAATAGCCGAGAAGCCTGCGGTGATATGCGACATGGGACACAACGAAGGTGCGATAAGATGCATAACACAACAACTGGCGCACACGCCGAAAAAGGCGCTGAGAGTGGTGTTCGGCATGGTGAAGGACAAGGACGTGGACACGGTACTCGGACTGATGCCGAAAGACGCAATCTACTACTTCTGCAACGCGCCGACGCAAAGAGCCCTGCCTGCCGACGAGATAAAAGCAAAAGGCGAGGCGCACGGACTGCACGGCGACGCCTTTCCCATCCCACTGGACGCACTAAGACAAGCGCAGAAGGACGCCGACAAGGACGACCTGATATTCGTAGGCGGCAGCGCATACATACTTGCCGAAATCATAGGCAAAGCATAAAAACAAAAACGACCGAGCAAAAACAACGGCTGTCAACTCTAAGTGGCAGCCGTTGCTTATAGATATGCGAATGGAATTTATTACCACCAAAATATATATGTTGTCTGTCGCTTGTAATATTCAGTAGCAATGTCACGTGCAGCATTTACCGTTGCTGTCGCAACACGTTCATTAGAACTTATACGCTGCTTTTCTAAACGTTCATTAGAACTTATACGTTGTTTTTCCAAAGCTATATAATCATTATATGCTTTGTCTTGGCACTGCTTGACAGAATTAAGCACTTCCTTTGCCTCACTTGCGCAACTGCTTGTAACATCAATGCTGGAGGCAAGTTCGCCGGCACCTTCGAAATCTCGATTAGCTAAGGCTGCCCGTGCAGCAAGTATTGTCTGACTGCAATATTTCGTCTGCGCTTTAACAAATATGGATTTCATAGCATCATAAACTTGCTCATATCCTCCCAACGATTCCGGATATGCAGAAAGAATAGCCAAAGCCTCATCATACTGTTGCATCGATGCCAAAGTATTTGCTTTTGCTATCAACGACGATGTTTTCTCCTCATAATACGAAACAACACGTTCCTTAGTGCTATTCACGAACTGTAAACATACAGCAGACTTCTCCTTAATAGATTGTATGGCGTTACGCCTTGCTTCTGCAACAGAGTAGCCATTACCTTTCGCAGACAGCTGCAACGTGTTGATTACCGCATCTGTAAGTATGTCTCTCACCGAGATATTAACCGAAAGTTCTACCGTAGTAATGGTACGCATAACACCTTCCACCTTCTCCTCACTAATAACGTTTACGTCTGGCACCATAGCAATAGGAGCACATTCTGCAGCTGTTACATCCTGTGGCGAAACCATATTGAAGAGTTTGTTTTTCAATATGGACTTGGTGTTTGAGTCAAGAATACTGTTTGATGGCATCGCTACCGACATGTATATCTGACCACTCTGACAGAAAGAACAAGTAGCTATAGTCAAGAAAATGACCGTTATAAGATGTTTTTTACTCATAGCCTTGTTATTTGAATGTTACAACAAGAGTGTTATTCTTTGTCACATGTCCTATCTGAAATCCCAAAGAACGAAGGTACTGCCGCAGTTCACGGTCAAATTGTTGTATGTTGTAATTTCGTCCGTTAGCATCGTAGAGAGGTATGCGGACATCATCGAAGATTATCTCAAGATCGCTGCTGCCTTGCACATGGTAGTTGTTCTGATATGCGTGATCAGCTACCCAGTCCATCAGTTTATCTGCAAGTTCTTCTCCGCCGACATCCTGAGTCATTGTCACAGCAGAAGACTCATCAACTTTGAAACTTAAGCTTATAGAACGTCCGTGAGCAACGATATCACTAAACTTCATTTGTATGACATTAAGAAAATCGTCAGCAACCTTTTCTACCGCTACGCCGGCAAGACGTCCAACATCATTAGTATAGAACTGACCGCTGAAAGCATCTTTATTTGCAAGAGAATTACCTGTAGATACATCACATGCTTTCATCAACACCTTAACGCTATTACCAGCAGGTGATTCCGAGAGTATATACTCTGTCTCTACATATATGTCAGCACCGGAGCCCTGCACAACCATCGATTTAAGATCCTGTTGAGCACCCTGAGCCAATGCATTGTTAATACTTTGCGCCTTCAATCGCGTTTCAAAATCAACTGTCGTGAACCCGCGATTATCAAAAGCTTCACGTATCTTTGACAATACCACTCGTATATTGGGATCACTCTCTATGACCTGACGTATATCCTCACCTTCTTTCACATATGGCACTACCATAATCTTGGGTTGCACAGTGGCTGTGTTTTGCGCCTTCATGACAAAACCACACAGCACTGTAGCTATTAGGAATAATATTTGTCTCTTCATAGGTTAGTTTCTTTATAGTCCGAACTTTCTTATTATCTTTTTGCTTTCAAGATAGGAGCGCAAGCGTTCCGCTCTTACACAGACATCAACGGTGACACATTTGCGTTTTGATGCGTCCTTGCCAAATGGCGTTACTACCACGGAAGATTCAATAAAGTCACGATAGACTCCACTGTATAAATCATTAAAGAAACTGCGGTTCTCATCTTCGGCTTTATCTCTATCTTCTTGGATTAAAGGAAAACGAAACGAAGTTCCATCCGCACCAGAGAAAAGTATCATCCTCACCGCATTCCGTTCCGCCTCGGCGGTGGCTTTTTTTACATTCTTGCCATAACCAGTAGCACGTAAAGTGATTGTGCTACGCGTTGATGTCATCACCGTACAATGGTATTGCGCCTTGGCTGCAACTATGCACACAAAGGCTATTCCCAATAAAAACATTCTTTTCATATCACTTCTTTTCTATTATCAATGTACAATACATTTTTGAGCCGGCATTAAATTTGTCCAATATCTCTTGACCGAATTTTCTTTCAACCTTACACTCAGAGAATGTTTCACCTATGAGTTTTGTCACAACCACTGTTCCTATTTCCGTAGGTAACTCTTCACCATCAAGCATTTCTATGGATTCAACTTTGAAACGGTTTCCAACCTTCACACCATGCTTTGCTCCTGCCTTTATCATTATGCTTTCGGCTATTCCGTTCTTCATCGCGGCAATCCTCATTACTTTCGCCTTCAAGGGGAAAGTCGTACGAAAATACTCCGCAATGTCGTTTTCCATAGCGTCCATGCACATCTGCACGGCAGCTTGTGCGGAAACACACTCCTTTGTCTGTTTGCCTTCGAAACTTGTCGCTTGAGTGATATCACGAGTCGCCACATCCTGCATCTGCATTTCGAACGCGACACCAGCCTTGTATCCCCTGACGCTACCATCTGGATTCTTCATACGATAAACCATGATTTTTGTTATGGTTCCTATAATCATCTTTTGTGCAGCGATGCTATTTCCTTGTTCGGCAACATCCTTACCAATAAACTCCTCTCTCTTCTGGTGTTCCATCTCTGCATTGATCTTATCCATATTGGTGCGGTCCACAACAAAGAAACGATTGCTGTTCTTCAACACCTCAACGACTTTCTCTGTTACAAGGTTTGTGTATGGACTATTTTGTTGGCATTTGAACTCTGCAACGCCAACGACCTCTCTGTCGTCTTTCGCTTGTTTCTGATTTATAAATGAGATATCCTTTTGAAGCTCATACTCCTTCTGCGCGGCATCATTAGGCTGCGCATTCCCAATTATGGAACACGCAGCCAGTACACATGTTGCAATAAATCTACTGCCCATACTTGCTATGGATTATAGATTCTTACCAGATTTTACATTCTCAATAATCTGCTGAACTGCCTTAGCCTGTGCGGCAGACTCCTCTAACAAGATTTGAGTTGCTTTGTTACCGAATTCAACAACCGCAGCTGCAGCCTTACTAGTTTTAGCAGCTTTAGCCGCCGCCATAGGATTCTTTGCTTTAGATGCGTTCTCTGCGATAGTCTTTGCCTCGTCAGCCGCTCCCTGAGACTTATCTACGGCAGTCTTGATGCGCTCACCTTCACCTGCAACAGTTGCTGCGAATGTAGTCCATTCCTCCAACGTAGGCTTGGTTACTGTTACATCTTGTACACCATCAACAGCCTCACCAATCTGACGCTTGTACATGTTCTCAAGCTGAACACTGTTATCAATAGCAAAAAGAGCAGCTCCCTTCACAGCGTCTCCATAGCCATCAATATTAGCATTGCCACAAGCCTTATAGTCTTTAACAAGTGCCTCTAACTTGGCTGAACGATCCCTGCTCATCTGAATTTCGTCTTTGATTTCCTGAGCATTAACAACTCCAGCAAACATTACAACTGCAAGAGCTACAATAAACTTTTTCATAAGAATTTGGTTTTATTGCCTATAGCTCCCGATTCGGCTGGTTTAATTGTTATTAATTTATTTGACATATATACATAAAAAAACGTGGAGCTGAGTCTGTCGCTCGTCCCACGTTCTAAAGGCCTTCGCATTGCCCGGTAAATCGGAACGAGCAACGCTGAAAGCCCCACGTAGATGTATATCTATATCAACACGCAATCATACTTTGTGCATAATTGTGATACAAATAAACACCCCAAGGAGCGTTCCCGTTGCTTTGTTTTTGATCTACCTTTGAAGTTGCGAAGTTCTTAGAACGTCAAAACCAAAGCGTACAGTAAACGCCTTATTATGTAAGTTATGTGTAATATTCCCGCCTCAACCTCCAAGGGCTTCCAGCGTTCCTAATACATACATAAGCAAAAATACAAAAAAAATCACTCTACAAACTTTTTTGAGAAGAAGTTTTCCTTATTGATTATCTTTGCAACTCGAAATCAAGAATAAAGAAAAAATGTCAAACGTAAGAGTAAGATTCGCGCCAAGTCCAACAGGCGCACTGCATATCGGAGGCGTGAGAACTGCCCTTTACAACTACCTGTTCGCAAGGCAGAACGGCGGCAAGATGCTGCTCCGTATCGAGGACACCGACAGCAACAGATTCGTGCCGGGAGCCGAGGAGTACATCATCGAGTCGCTCAAATGGCTCGGGATAGAGATTGACGAAGGCGTGGGAGTAGGCGGAGAACATGCCCCTTACCGCCAGAGCGAAAGAAAGGACATATACAAAAAGTACGTAGACCAGTTACTGAACGACGGCAAGGCTTACATCGCCTTCGACACACCAGAACAGCTCGAGGCCAAGAGAAACGAGATAAAGAACTTCCAATACGACGCTACAACAAGAGGCATGATGACTAACTCGCTGACTCTGGATGCCGAGGAAGTGAAAAGCAGAATCGCAAACGGCGAGAACTACGTCGTGAGAATAAAGATAGAGCCGGGCGAGGAAGTCGAGGTCGATGACCTGATAAGAGGCAAAGTCGTAATCAACTCAAGCATCATCGACGACAAGGTGCTGTACAAGTCGGCAGATAACCTGCCTACATACCACCTCGCCAACATCGTGGATGATCACTTGATGGAAATAACCCACGTAATCAGAGGCGAGGAATGGCTTCCATCTGCACCGCTGCACGTATTGCTGTACAGATTCCTGGGATGGGCAGACACTATGCCACGTTTCGCCCACCTGCCGCTGCTGCTCAAGCCACAGGGCAACGGAAAACTCAGCAAGAGAGACGGCGACAAGCTCGGATTCCCTGTGTTCCCGCTCGAATGGACCGACCCAAAGACCGGCGAGAAGAGCAAGGGCTACAGAGAGGAAGGCTATCTGCCTGAGGCTGTCATCAACTTCCTTGCACTGCTGGGATGGCACCCAAGCAGCGACCAGGAGATGTTCACCATGGACGAGCTGATAAAGGAGTTCAGCCTCGACAGAGTGAGCAAGTCCGGAGCGAAGTTCGACTTCGAGAAGGGCAAGTGGTTCAACCATCAGTATCTGGAAAAGAAGGACAACAAGGACCTCGCCGTTTACCTCAAGAAAGAGCTTGACGCAAGAGGCATAAAGGCGACTGACGAGAACATAGCCAAAGCCGCAGGTCACGCCAAGGCGAGAGCAAACTTCGCAAACGAGCTTTGGGAGCAGGCATCGTTCTTCTTCATAGCGCCAGAAAGCTACGACGAGAAGACCGTCAAGAAACGCTGGAAAGCCGAAACTCCGGAAATCATGAGCCAGCTTTACAAAGTGTTCGAAGGCATCGAGGACTTCTCGTTGGAGAATACCGAGAGAATCGTGACTAAATGGATTGAGGAGAAAGGCTACGGCATGGGAGACGTGATGAACCCTCTTAGACTTGCGCTCGTGGGCGAGTCAAAAGGCCCGCACATGTTCGACATAACCGAGATTCTCGGCAAGGAAGAAACACTACGTCGTCTTCGGAATGCCATTGACAGACTTCCATAAAAAAGAGAAAGACAGAAACGACAAAGGCTCTGAAATGTATTCAGAGCCTTTGTCGTTCTATCACCGAGACGATCAAAACAAATTCGATAAATCTGTCTCGCTCAACACCTTCATGATGATTTTTCCATCTGGTGTATTATTGCAGTTTTCACAGGCAAACAATCCACTGACCAGCATATTCAGTTCATCTGATGACATCTTTCTACCATATTCTATAGCATTTGCCTTTGCCAAGTGCAGAGCCACCTTATTCTGTAATTGTTCGGCATCCAATTCTCCTTCCACTGCGGATATTAAATCCCGCACGATACGCTCAATCTGTTCATTAATTGTCTCGATCGGAACAGACGTTATACGCCATAGCCTGCTTTCCCTCTCGGAAAGTTCAAATCCAAGAGCTCTCAATTCTGGCAAGATGCGTTTTATCTGTTCATTCTCTTGTTCATTCAGTTCCAGAGAAACAGGAAACATCAGCCTCTGAGATGGGTGATTCTGCATGCGATAAGCTTTTTTATACTTCTCATACAACACCCGTTCATGGGCTCTTTTTTGGTCGATGACCATCAAGCCACTTCTAACAGTTGTCACAAGAAAGCGTCCTCTAAACTGCAGGAACTCCTTCAGAGCTGTATTCTTTTTTTCTTCCTCCGCAGTAAACTCCTCAGACGTATCTACCTTTAAATTCAGCATCTGTTCGCGAGGTGGGGCAGGACTATCTTCTCCCCGTCGGCTCTCAAAACCTTTATAGAGAGATTCCCAGTCTACATTCTCACGACGATAGCTTGTCTGTTTAGTCTGTCGGAAAGGATTATATCCTGGAGTTGCTCCCGTTTCCGGCTGTCGAACCGCATTTGAATCTTTTGGAGGAAGTGGCATACGATTCAGATCCGCTGCATTATCAAAATCAATATCCGGAACCACATTAAACTTACCCAAAGCCTCCCGTACACTGGCAATAAGAATCGACCAAAGAGGCTTTTCGTTTTCAAATTTCACCTCTGTTTTCTGCGGATGGATATTGATATCCACCGTTGAAGGATCTACATCAAAAGTTATAAAATAGCATGGTTGCTGACCGACCGGCAACATACGTTCGTATGCCATCAAAACAGCCTTGTGGAAACTCGGGTGTCTCATGTAACGTCCGTTAATAAAGAAAAACTGGTTCGCTCCATGTTTTGTTGCACACTCTGGACGTCCTACGTATCCTTGAATCCTACCCAAGGTGGTTTCCGTATTGACAGGGAGGAGCTGTGTACGCATTTTTTTTCCGAAGATATCAATAATGCGCTGCATGGAGGATGTTTCCTGCAGTCGGTACACCTCCACATCATTGTGTATCAAAAGAAAAGAGATTTGAGGATACACAATGGCGATACGATTGAATATGGTCAAGATGTGATTAAACTCCGTCGCATTGCTCTTGAGGAATCGTCGTCGGGCAACAACATTGAAGAACAGGTTCTTCACTGATATCTTGCAACCACGATCGCAGAGAGTCGGTTCCTGTTCCATAAGAACACTCCCTTCCAATCGCAGCAACGTACCCATCTCATCTTCCTCCCTACGTGTGCGCACTTCGACTTGTGACACAGCAACAATCGAGGCTAAAGCTTCTCCTCGGAACCCCATTGTATGTAGAGCATAAAGGTCTTGAGCAGACGATATTTTAGACGTAGCATGCCGTTCGAAGGCCATTCTGGCATCCGTCATGCTCATACCTTTCCCGTTGTCGGAGACCTCGATCAAAGCCCGTCCTGCCTCCTTGATAACCACACGAATTTCCGTTGCTCCTGCATCGATAGAATTCTCCATCAACTCTTTCACAACGGATGCTGGTCGTTCCACCACTTCTCCTGCTGCGATTTGATTTGCTACAGCATCAGGCAACAAATGAATAACGTCCGTCACAAAAAAAATAGTTAAATGATTTTGGAAACCAGGCCTCCACGTGTTTAATATCACTATCGGTTATCTGACATGTCATACGTCCTCTGCTCATACAGCCTAACATACTTCTTTCTTATTCGTCAGACTCCCTAATTTATTCATCAATCCAGATAGAGAGACAGAATTTGAGAACCATTCATATATAAGAATACTCCTATTGCAATTAAAATACTAAGAAGAAATAATAACTTAAGAATTTCGGAACGTTGCTGACGCATACGTTGATCTATATCACTACGTTCATCTGCCTTCCGAAAATCACCTCGTTGGAGTCGTATGTGATACTCACCATCCTTGGGTTGCTGTTCAGGTGTCTTATTTTTTAAACGTTCCTCGCGTTCCTCCTTCTCCGGATCGTAATAGATCGGGATATGTCGATACCCACGCGGTTTGTTTATATTGAATAAGATACCCATATTCTTTTATAATTTATTTGTATGACAAATGGAGAGGAATTATATATACTCCCCCTTATATTTTACACTTACGTCATTAACAATTTGTCGTATTTTCTGTTCCTCCGACTTTCGACAGATCATCAAGGCATCGTCGTTCCAAGCTACGATATAATCCTCCATTCCTTCAACAATAGCAATTTTTCCATCTGGGACAGCCACGATATTATTTCGACTATCGTAGTATTCCACATTGCCTTTCATAGTTACATTTCCATCGTCCCCTTTATCTGAAAGATCATACAATGAGCCCCAAGTACCCAAGTCACTCCATCCGAAATCAGCACATAAGACATGCACGTTGTCTGCTTTTTCCAAGATACCATAATCGATAGAAATATTCTCACAAGAAGGGTAAATCTCGTTAATGAAAGATTCCTCATCGGCTGTTCCGAATTTCCCTTTCCCTCCTTCAAAACAAGAGGCCATATCTGGCAAAAGAGAGGAGAAAGCCCTGTCTATAGCCTTTAAGTTCCACAAAAAGATACCTGAATTCCAAAAGAACTCACCACTTTCGTAAAACACCTTTGCCAGATCGGAATTCGGTTTTTCTGTAAACGTCTTCACCTTATGTAATTCACCATCACCCTCTCCTACCTGGATATAGCCATAACCCGTTTCCGGTCGACTTGGTTTGATACCGAGAGTCAGCAGAACGTCGTTTTGATCCACGAACCCGAGTCCTTTCTTCAAATAGGAAATAAACTCTTGTTCTTTCAAGATTAAATGATCTGACGGTGCGACGATGATATTGGCATTTTCTACTTGACTTTTAATACGACTGACAGCATAAGCTATACATGGAGCCGTATTGCGTCGCATCGGTTCGAGAAGTACTTGTTCGGGAGTGATTTCCGGAAGTTGTTCAAGAATCAACTCCTTGTACATTCGATTGGAAACAATCAAGATATGCTCTGCTGGTACAATCTGGCACAGACGATCAAATGTCATCTGCAGGAGACTTCTTCCCGTCCCCAAAAAATCCAAAAACTGTTTCGGTTTAGCGTTCTTACTATACGGCCAAAAGCGGCTCCCGACACCACCTGCCATAATAACACAATAATTGGTATTCATTGTTTTTTCTTTTATTCATTATAAGAGTTCGAAAATCCTCTCTTCCCTTGTCTCTGACAGAACAAAAAACGTACCATATCAGGTGATTGGACACCGACAAAAAAGGACAAGCGAATTTACATTTTAAAACGTTTCCGTCCAAAGTCTTCCCTGCATTTCTTCAAAAAAGTAAAGTCCTCACTTTGCTTTTAGCAGAAAAACATTATCTTTGCACCCGCATTAAACACTTGCCTACCATGCCCAGATGGCGGAATCGGTAGACGCGCTGGTCTCAAACACCAGTGGAGCAATCCATCCCGGTTCGATCCCGGGTCTGGGTACGAGTTCTACTTGAAAGCGATCGCTAAACCTCTAAAAATAAGAGATTTAGCGATTTTTCTTTCTCAAATTTCCCCACATTTTCCCCACATCTGCAAGAATTCGTGAAGAACGTTTGTCCCAACACTCACACAAAAACAACGGAAACCCTATTGAAAGAGTTCCCGTTGATTTAGAGTAGTATAGTATGCTAACACTTTTTTTATGTTATCATTATTCAGCAGGTGCCGTTTCAACCATCCTATCTACGGCAGCGTATCTCTATTAGAATATTCCCCATCACTCACAACTGAGTCGGTAACAATGGGTTCAACTGTTTCTTCTACCTCGGTGGCGTTAATGTTCTTATCAGCATGACTGTAACAAACAATCTCTGCCTCACTATAGCCTTTCTTAAATTCAACCACATCATAGTTGAAGTATAATTCTTCACCCAAAACGTCCTGCTTCCGTACAGTCTTTCCTATTCTAATATAGCAGTCTGAATTTATAAAAATAGGTAGCCTTGTCCCGAATGGAGTAGTAGGCTTAATGTTGATGTCGGATGCAACCACAAAACCATTCCGCTCTATATTATCCTTAAAAGCACTCATAAATTCATCAGCTAATGTGAGGTCATAAATTTTTACGCAAATATCTCTAATCTCATTTTTATTCTCAACAAGACCATGAAGTTGATCATTTAGAACTATCTGCATAATAGGAGAGGATTCGTCATCCATGTACAATGAATACACTTCTGTTGTGGATAGTACAACTTGGCTGGGATGTTCTTCGTCTTTCACAAAGCCCAATCGGGTTAATTGGCTTATAATGTCTTGCCTAAGATGGCCTATTTGAGAATCAGACTTGTGGAAGAACAAATCAGGAGTAATCTGATTCATCGTCTTCTTTGCATTATCAAACAATGCTTGTTCTTCAGCCTGTTGCTGTTTCCGTTGATTATCCTCTACCATCTTAGCACCAAAACACCATGTGGCAATTAGGGCAATCAGCACCCACATTGCTATTTGATTTGTGCGTTTGAATTGCACATAATTTGATGAAGAATTAGGTATTTCTTCGCCACAGAACCTCGCTTTCCCAACCTTTTTTATTGCAATCAAATCATCGGAAGATTTGTTGTATTCCATAACAAACCTAATAGTAAGAGCAACTGCACCCAATAAAGCGATAATTACCGGTATCGTCTGTTTGATAGAGGTAAAACCGATAATTCCTATAAGCAACCCAACCATCAAAAAGAAGCGACCAACCACTTTCCAACCTCTGACTTCATCGGTTGAATCATGTGGATATGAATAATCAAAGTTTGTCCCTCTTCCATCAATAGCAAAGAAATGCTCTTCTCCATCGTAAGCATAACTTCCGTACCAAACAGGAACCAACACCAACTCACCTCTGCTACCTTCCCAATTGGCTGTCACATGATAGTTTTCTATAACCCTGTTAGGTGTTTGAGAATGTGCCGCATTATTTGCGTCCTTTTCGATGCTTGACTGCAATGCACTTTTGTTCCATGCCTCTTTTTCCGTAATACTCGACTCTATAACTTCTATTGCTTCTTTATTCTCACCAACTAAGTAAGATGCCTCGAATTTGGTAATCTTTGAATCGAGTTTGGAAGTCCATTCAAGTACATTTGCGTAAAGTTTAATACCTTGTGGAAGATTCCTCCCTGCACCACATGCTAATGTCAACTTAGAAAAGTTTCCTGTAGCAGTACCGCTTGCAGGTCTGTGTTCTTCGATTTTATTGCCCTGCCTGTCATTTTGCTCATATATTACGGTACATGACCAATCTGCTCTGTAATTACCATAAAACAGATACATAGGCAGGTAGTATTGTTTGAGGGTATGTATTTGCAGTTTGTCGAAGATATCTTTGGCAACATCATCTTTATATACGAACTCCTTAAAAAGGATTTCCCTTACGTCATTTCCTGATAAAGAAAAGGGAATAATCCTTCTAATAATTTCTTTGTCACTTTTATGATTTAGGGGATTTTCAAACTTACTGCCACAATACGGACATTCAATCTCTGTAAGTTGAGATGCCTGTATTGTTGCGCCACAATTCGGGCATTGTATCTGTTTCGCTGCCATAGGCTTTTTCTACATTTACTATTTTATTGAAGAACTGCTGATTAGAATACGTTATCAAAACCCTTCTTGACATTCCGAACAAATCGAAGAGTAGAAGACTTAGATTTCCCCTTTAATAAGCTATTGTCTCTTGCCTCTTGTTGGCCTTTTTCTTTTGAACATCCTTTTTTGTCTGTAAAGAAAGAGTCGAAGGTGGTTATTTTTGCGCCATAAGCACCCACAAGCACTTTGGTAAAGATTTCTGCTGCCTTACTTGCGTTATCCCCACAGTCTAACGAATAGAAGAGTTGTTCGCCTGCCAACTCCTCAGTAAAGAGAGAGAAACAGTCAAGTTTCTTGAAGTTTGCATATTCGTCCAAGAAATCCACGAATTGAAACTGCATCATTAGGTGCGGTTTGTTATCGTTGAGTGTACCGGCAAACACCTCAGACCCATCTTGCGGACTGAAAACACAATTGCTTATAGCGTACCCTGCACCTATCTCATGCGCATCCTCATACCCCTCTTTTATATTCATATTATCATCATGGATATCAATGCAAGTCTTAACCATCTTATTGGGGTTAGCACGTTGGAAATCGAGATTATTATTCAGCTCGGCTTCCAACCCTGTAAAGATAGTTTGGACTTCACCCTGTTTAGGTTGTTCCTCAACTTCAACTTCTTCTACTTGTGTTTGATAATCTGCCTTGATTATCTTTGTTCCACATTTCGGGCAGGCTTCGGATGCAGCACCCATTACTTGACCACATTTTTCGCATTTAATCGTTTCCATATCAATTCATTTTATTTTGTTCGACACTGTATTTGTTATAATCAACAAAATGGCTTCTGCTGCCATCAGACCAATAACAAGAATCAGCCACCAATTATCAATTAGACGATTGGGTGCAATGAGTGATAAAACAAACTCCAATAAGCCGCCAACGGCAAATATCAGCATAAGTGAAATCTTATATCCGTCTTTCAAACGGATGATGTCCGTCAGATAGAGTAGCAATCCTGTAACTACAATTACAACACTACTGATAGCCACGTTAAACTCTCCGTAGAATGAGAGTATTGCTCCAAACAGTAGGTTTGCTATGAGCAAAACTATACATGAAAAAATGATAATCTTCTTCATCTTCTTCTATTTTATTCAGTTGGTATGGGTGGAGGGCAATTCTCGTCAAAAAGGTGTTGGAAGTCTTCCATCTCTCCCAATTTTATCCACTGTTTCAGACCTTTCTTCCAAATAAGAGTTTTTTCGGTTATCTCATTGTTTGAAATTTTCTGCGCAATGGTGTCTGGATCAAAGGGACCCTGTCGTTTCCCGTCTATTGCCAAATAGTAGTCAGTAGTTGGGATAGGAGGTGTTTCGTCTGCTCCCTGTGAATGAGTGCTGATAGTCTGTGCTGTCATAGCACCCACCACGCCACCGATGCCGACACCTGCACCAAGTCCAACCGCAGCACCTGCCATGCCGTTCTCATTCTCGGCTGCTTTCTCCAATACGTCAAAGGAGCGTGTCATGCGGTAATCATCTCGCCCAATAATCTTTATCTTGGCGGCGGCATCCTTTGCTTCTTTCAATCGTTGGAAACTTGGGTCATTCTCCTGTACAGAAATAGAGATGATGTTGAAAAGTTGTATCTCCATGCCATACTGCAAGAATACTTCCGTAATCTTTTCCTTGGCATAGTTCGATAAGTCTTCTATCTTGGCGTTGATATTCAACACGGAAACACCATCTGCTTTCAACTTATCGTAAATGATGGTTGTCAGTTTAGAGAGGATAACACCTCGGAAATACTCAGTTACTTTGGTTGTGGCAAATGAGGGCATATTGCCAACTAACCTTTCGAGAAAAACTCTCGGCTCTACAATCTTGAAGCCATATTGTCCGAAAGCACGAATAGGGACAATTACGTCATATTTCGGGTCTTCTACTTGCAGGGGTGTCTGCGTACCCCATTTGCAATCGAGAAGTTCTATCTGATTGACAAACCAAACATCAGCCTTGAATGGTGTTTCACCACCAAAAGGCAGATTGATGACCTTTCCCAACAAAGGGATGTTCTCAGACTTGATGGTGTAAGTGCCACAAATGAAGTCATCAAGTATCTTTCCACCTTTCACGAAAAAGGCTGTCTGACTTGGATAAACCACCAACTGCGACCCTAACCGCAATCCGTCAGGCTTAAACTTGTGTACAAGTTCGTTGGGATTGGAATCCCATTTGACAAGATCTACTACGCTCATAGTTGTATTACCATTTATAAATGAACTTCAATATACCTCCAACAATCAAAACAATTAGGATGATTAGAGGTATAATGCAAGATAACCGTTTCTCGTTTTTTATACTTCGTTGTATTTGTTCATGCTCTTGTTTCTGCTGATTTGTTTTTGCAGTAATCTTTTTTTCGTAGAATTGATATAGTTTATCAGCAGAGCCTGTATATACGGATTTGTCGATGAAGGTATTGTAAAAGACTTGAGCCAATTTCACAAATACCCATATACTTTCTTCGTCAAAATATGCATCTTCATAAGCTCGACGAAATTTTACTTCCACTTTTCTTGCAGAACATATAGCGGCGAGCATTTTTTCACTGACTCTATAGTCAATCTTGAAGTTCATGCCATCAGCATGGACAATACCATCATATAAACCCGAAATAAAGAAATATTCACTACCATCCTTTTTATGGCGATAGCCAAAAAGCACTCTTTCGTCAGTATGCAAATCGTCCCCTCGGTACTTTGTGTACACTCCAAACCTAATCCAACCACCGTCTTCACCGTATTTGAAAAATGTTTCTGTCTCGTCCTCAAACTTATCATACTTTTGGCTTAGTACTCTTTCGTCAAAGGACACTTTATGCTTCCCATGAGAAGTATATTCTTTCGTTGTATCAATAGTCCGATTTATTTCAGTGCCACAATATTCACACCTTCCATAATATGAGTTTTGCGCTCCGCAATTGGGACAAATCATTTCTTCTTGTTCTACCATCTTATTTGTCGGAATTACAGCTCGAATATCTCAGTTGTGGAACTGCCATTTGAGTAAGTTGGATAGCGGTTCGTACTTCTTTTTGACATTGAGGACAAACTCCTATTCCCTCTCTCTCTGAAATGACTTTATGACTTTTTATTTCTTTAATCACTTTTCCACACTCCTTACAAAGATGACAATATGTGTAAACATACAGCTCTTTTGGCTTTGGAGCTTGTTTCTTGTTCTTATTTCCAAGGTTAAGAACCTTTTTAGGTTGCTTCGGTCCCATAAGTGTTATTTGGTTAGTAGTCCGATAGTTGCTGATTTACATCTTCTTGTTGCGCTTTCTTTGCTAAAGCCTCTACTTCATCCCAATAGTTGCTTTTTGCAATCTTTAAGTTGACATCTCGATACCTTATCATATATGAATATTCGTCAAAATATATTTCAGTTTTTCCATTGGAGCAAGAGTAGTTCTTTTTTACGTTTTTAGTTACAAGCCCATTACTGTGATAACGAAGTTCTTCATTCTCTTCAATATCAAATGGGTATTTATTTTTTAGTGCCGTTATAACCTCTGCGGGATTGTTTTGCGGTTCGACACTTATAGAATAAACCTTGCCATCGAAAACTTCTACATAGAACTTTGAATATTTTGTTCCCCAATTGCCTAACCAATCTCCTCTATTTTCTGCAAGTATTCCTTTGTGAGCATTGTCAACATCTTCGTTTAACCCTTTGCAAACATTGCTCAACAATAGACTTCTTGCTTCTGTCCAAGACATTCCCAACGTGATTCCTAAATGTGTGCGAGGTATATCTACATTTTTGCTAACTACCGTTTGTTCATTTAGAACAGAGTCTTGAAGTGTTTCTGTTGATTTGATCTCCGCTCTTCTATTCTCCCCACAAGAACAAAAACAAAATGCGAGTAAAAGAAGGATGGTCGTCAAGCTATCAGTACGGTCTTTCTTCTTCGTGGTCACAATATCCCTTGCGGTGTCATTAAGGTCATCAAAAACTTTATTAAAAGTATTCTCATACTCGCTAACTGCGCCCTTCTTATAGATGGTATTACATTTAGGGCAACTGCCCTGTGATTCAAAATATGCAGTTCCGCATTGGGGACATAGCACCGTATTGTTCTTCTTTGTTTTGGACTGAGTCATAGTGTTTCCGTTCTTTTGCACCTTCGGCTCGCACAGTGCTTGTAAGTTATAAGGTTAAGGCATAAAAAGAAAGCGTGAGCCTATCTTGACTCTTGTCTACTGTGATAGGCTCTCGACTGCCTCTGCTTATAGACAAGAAAAACTGCTCACGCTCTTGGTCTATATACAGAGGTGTGTATAAATCAACCAAGAGGAGAGCGTTCTTCTCCATTCCACTAAGCAGATATTGCAGTAATGAGTTGTCGAGATTCATCACAGCGGAACGAAGCCAAACGCTTCCAATTATGTCTGCTAACAAAGCCCACTAAAGCAATGTAGCACTGCAAGGGTACAAAAAACTTTTTTAACTACCACCATTAGCGGTGTTAAATCTTCCAAAGAGGATGAATAAACTGCCTGTTACGATGGATTTTGACCTCATGGCACGCTAAAAGGGTACCGAAACGGAGGAAAAATTATATTCCTCCGTTTTTTTTTATTCGAAGCGTCCGACAAAGCCGAATCTGGGTTTTTGCATAGAATCTGTAGTGATATCCGTTGCATTCCATTCCCTCACACGACTCATTGTAATTGGTTAAATCTTCTGCTCCAATCAACACATCTAGGATAAAAATATGAAGAAAAGAAACAAAAAGAGAGATGTGTTGTCATTTTGATTATTCAGAGGCGACTCATTACCTTTGCATACATATCGTCGGACAATCCATGAAACACATCACATTCTTTTTGTTGTCATTATTGCTATTACAACCCGCCTACGGATACGATGAAAAAAATAGCAGAAAAGAAAAAGACAAAGCATCGGAAGAGACTGAGAAACAGACTTCCGAAGTCCAATCATTATTCTATACGACGAACATTCGTGAACATGTTGTCATGGATCATGGGAAACGCTGTATACGAATTGATGCCGACGAACGGATTTCGTACCCTGAATATCGGAAAGACCAAACGAAACGCTTCATTGTCATGTCGAAAAAAGATTTCTATCTGTACGTTTACGAAGGACAGGACAAGGACACCATTCTTTTGGCCCGTTATGACTGTGCCTTCAGTCAGAGGAAGGGGAACAAGCAACAGGATGGCGACATGAAAACACCACATTGCACTCTGTCTGATCCCTTTACCATCACAGAAATCAAGGACGCCTCCACCTGGACTCATGACTTCAAAGACGGAAGAGGAGCTATCAAAAGTTATGGCAAATACTTCCTACGTCTTCAAACCAATCCACACCACGGCATTGGAATACACGGCAGCACGAATAACGAAGGTAGTGTTCCAGGCAGATCCAGCGAGGGGTGTATCCGTCTATTGGACGAGGACATTATCGATCTGAGACAGAACTATGCATTCGTCGGAATGAAAGTCGTCATCAAAGAAGAGAATCAAGACGACCTGCCATTTGAGACCCGAGTCTTTAAGAGACAAGGTATTCGTCGCAAGCGTCATCTTGATCCTTCTCTCACTCTCTCTAATGAAGAGATAGAGAAAGCCGTCATTGAACAAGTTATTGGAAAAATCCCATAAAGCATGTCTTATTGTGACATCCTGTAAAGGGGAATAAGAAGCATACATTCAAACAAAAAGCGCATTCACCGATGGGAAAATGCGCTTTAACCATTTTATTCTTCATAGAAGACTATAGATCCTTCTCTTTCAGCAAGTCTATACACTTCTCAAGCGAGTCGTACCAATACGGAATTTTCATCCCGTACGTTCTCTTGAATCGCGATTTATTCAACACACTATAAAAAGGTCGCGGTGTCTTGTCTGGGTAATCCTTACTCTCCAATGGTTCCACATTACAACCAGTAATACCACTTAGACGATGAATAGCTTTAGCGAAATCGTACCAAGAGCAGACCCCCTCGTTGGAGAAATGGTATGTACCAGGTACGAAACGTTCAGCGTTGATCACCGTCATGATTGCCTCTGCAAGATCTGCCGCATAGGTAGGATCTCCTATCTGGTCGAACACAACAGTCAGATGGTCTTTCTCTTTCCCCAATCGAATCATCGTTTTTACAAAATTATTACCAAACGAGGAATAGAGCCATGACGTCCGAAGAATGACATAATCATCCATTGTTGTAGAAAGAGCCACTTCTCCCTCATACTTTGTCTTGCCGTAGACGGTCTGTGGATTGACTCGCTGCTCCTCGGTATAAGGCAGATTGGCATCACCAGCAAAGACATAATCAGTGGAAACATGTATCACCTTCGCACCGCATTCAACGGCAGCCAGAGCCAAATTTTTCACAGCATCTCGATTAATGGCCAAACTCTTTTCAAAATCGGACTCCGCCTTCGTCACTGCCGTATAGGCTGCGCAATTCACAATAAAGTCAGGGCGGTGCGAAGACATAAATTCTTGCACTTCTGTACAATTGCAGATATCGAGTTCTGATACATCCGTAAAAAGAAACTCATGTTGCAAATTGCGTTGCGCTATGACACGCATTTCATTTCCAAGTTGACCGTTTGCACCAGTCACAAGAATCCTTGCCATCCTTCTGTCCTGATTTATTTTTGATATACAAAATTAGTTTTTACATCCTTCAACAAAGGATGATGCGTATCCTTCTCGCTACGTATGATATGCTCCTCTGGCAGGTGCCAATCAATATTTAGAGCAGGGTCATCGTACGAGATGCCTCCCTCAAGGTCAGGAGCATAGAAATTATCGCACTTATAGGAAAAAACAGCCGTTTCACTGAGTACGGAGAAACCATGAGCAAAACCCTGCGGTATGAGAAACTGAAGGTTATTTTCCTCGCTCAGTTCGACACCGAACCATCTGCCAAACGTTGGAGAACCCTGACGTATATCAACAGCCACGTCATACACCTTACCGACCACACAAGACACCAATTTCGTCTGGCTCTGCGGATTGAGTTGAAAATGCAAACCGCGAACCACACCGTAAGATGACTTGGAACGATTATCCTGAACAAAATCGATATGAATTCCGTATCGTTCGAATTCTCTCTTATTGTATGCCTCGGTAAAATACCCCCGAGCATCATTGAATAAGCGATTCTTAATTATCAACAAATCGGGGATGTCTGTTTCGATGATTTCCACCTTTATATTCTCTTAAATAATTTTGATTATATCAAATCCGCTTGATTGGCTATCTTAAGCAGATACTCTCCATAACGATTCTTTTTCAGAGGCTCTGCCAAAGTCAACAGCTGATCCTTATTAATATATCCGTTTCGATAGGCAATTTCCTCCAAGCATGCGACCTGCAGTCCCTGTCGATTCTGTATAGTAGAGATAAAATTAGATGCCTCCAGCAGTGAATCGTGAGTACCTGTATCCAACCATGCCATGCCACGTCCCAGGAGTTCCACAGAAAGACGTCCCTCATTGAGGTAAAGACGGTTCAGGTCTGTTATTTCCAATTCTCCACGTGCTGATGGTTTCAGCCCCTTTGCCTTTTCCACCACGTCATTACCATAGAAATAGAGACCCGTCACAGCCCAATTTGACTTTGGGTGCTGTGGCTTCTCTTCTATAGACAACACCTTTCCCGTCTTGTCAAACTCTGCCACTCCATAGCGTTCCGGATCGTTAACATAATAGCCGAACACCGTTGCTCCATCCTTCAATTGAGCTGCACGTCGCAGATGGGATGAAAAATTCAAACCATAGAAGATATTGTCTCCAAGGACCATACATACAGAGTCGTCTCCAATGAACCTTTCGCCAATGATAAATGCCTGAGCCAAACCGTCGGGAGAAGGCTGAATTGCATATTCGACATGCAACCCCAAATCGTGTCCATCACCGAAAAGATTCTGATAGAGGTGTATATCCTGTGGTGTAGAGATGATAAGAATCTCCCTAAGCCCCGCCAGCATCAAAACGGACATTGGATAGTAGATCATCGGTTTGTCATAGACAGGAACAATCTGTTTCGAAATAGAACGAGTAATTGGATAGAGACGGGTTCCAGAACCTCCTGCCAAAATGATACCTTTCATAATAGGCGTTTTTTTTGTTTATCTTTCGTTCTTACAAATATAGAGAATTATTCTTTCCATTAGCTACTTCTGACTCGCAAACGAATCAAAACTGAGACTGATATAGCCTTGTAAGTGCACCACCTAATCCAGACCAAGTTCAAGTCGTTCCTCCTTATAAAGCTTATATTTTTTAGAAAGGAGAGCCATAAAACGGGCTACCTGCTGTTGTGATTCCAGGGTCTGTTGAGAAATCTCTTTTTTTTGCAAACGCAGAAGCAGTATGCCATAGAGAAAATTCAAGCACACCTCCATGTCATTCGCATCAGCATTCTGCTCCTTTGCTCTTAATTCTGCTATCAGCGGCAGTACCTTATAATAGGAAGAGGTATAGTCTGGATGGCGCATGCTATACAGCAATGCCTTATGCACTTGATCTGCCTCATCGAGCGTATTGCGCACCATCTGCAGGTGCCCTTTGTCACGAATCCGTTCCGTTGTCATCATATCTACGATTGACTCGTACCATTCGGTCAATTGTTTTTCCTTCTCCTCTTCCAAACGAAAGCGGGAAATAATTTGTTTGTGAATGAGATCCATATCAAAGTGGCAGGTACGCACGAGATCCTCAATTTGCCACATATACAAGATATACTCTGCAATATTTTCCTTCTTTTTCTGCGATGCTATGAACATTGATACTCTTCTTGAATTATTTTTTACTTCTCGTCCTGGTCGTCGTCCTCCTCATCAAAATTCCATTCCTCATCAATAAAGAACAATTCCTCCGCATAGGCTTCCAAATCGCGTCGTTCCTTTTTTGTCGGTCGCCCCAGTCCCTTCTGACGCCGTGAGGAAGCGGCCAAACGTTGCATCTCCATCAGTTCGAGTTGATCTTTTGATGTCACGTTTTTACAAAAATCGGGCACAAGTTTCGCTCCCATGCGATTATGTGCAATAGCCAATATCTCGAACGAGCAAGTCACGGGTCCTTTACGTATCCCTATCACTTCTCCCACCTTCACCATACGCGAAGGCTTCGCAGCAATTCCATCCACCGTTACCTTATTCTTTTTACAGGCATCGGCAGCCTTGCTTCGTGTCTTGAACAGCCGTACCGCCCACATCCACTTGTCAATTCTGACTTCCTGTGCCATATTTACACTTTCTCACTTATTATTATAGTGATTCATAGTATTAGCAAGTCCAGAAAGACAAAACGACTCTATCATATCTCCTGCCAATTTGCACCGTAGGGCCAACTCGTCCTGTTGTTCTGGAGGGAACGGAGAGAGAACATATTCGATCTGTCCTCCACGCGGAAAATCATTACCCAATCCGAATCTCAGTCGTGCGTAGGCATCTGTACCCAGCATATCCTCTATGTTATGCAGTCCATTGTGTCCTCCATGGGATCCACGTCCCTTCATGCGTAGGGTGCCAAACGGCAAAGCCAAGTCATCTACCACAACAAGCAAGCGGTCTAACTCTATTTTCTCCTTCTGAACCCAGTACCTCACGGCGTTGCCTGAGAGATTCATAAACGTATTCGGTTTCAAAAGGATGAGAGTCTGTCCCTTCATCTTTATTTCCGTCAAGAATCCGTAACGATTTTCGAGAAACTTTGCATCGTGTTTTGCGGCAAGTGCGTCCAGTACCATAAAACCCACGTTATGTCTAGTGTGTTCGTACTCGGCCCCGATATTCCCTAATCCTGTAATCAGATATTTCATTTCAATGCTTATTGAGTGATACACATTTAAACATGAACACAAGAAACGCCTGCAAATATAATCATTTTGCAGGCGCTTCATCAATTGAAATTTTCTTCGGAAAAGAAAGTCTATCCCTAAGGATTAGACATTCTGTGCTGCAGCTGCAGCAGCGGCAGCGGCGGCAGCAGCGCGAGTAGCCTTGATAGCAGCCACGACATCCTCAGCTGCAGAAACAAGTTCTACGTTGTCGAATTTCAAATCTTTTACCTTAATTGTCTTACCAAGCTGGAGGTTGGTTACATCCACCTGAAGAGTTTCTGGGATATTGGCATAGAGTCCACTCACCTTCAGATATCTCAATCTCTGGATTAACTTACCACCGGCCTTCACGCCTTCAGCATGACCAGCCAAACGAACCGGAACTGCAATGACGATTGGTTTTTTCTCATCAACACGATAGAAATCAATGTGAAGGAGTTTGTCGCTTACCGGATGGAACTGCAGTTCCTTCAAGATTGCCTTGTGAAGTTTTCCATCAATTGTAATTTCAACACCAAAAATTTCCGGAGTATAAATCAACTTACGTACATCGTTGAAATTCACTTGGAAATTAATGTTTTCTCCATTACCATAGAGGTTGCAAGGGATGATTTCCTGCTTACGAAGAGTGCGTGTAGCTTTCTTGCCGATGTTGTCACGCAACGTACCTTCTAATTTAAAAGTCTTCATTCTGTTAAAAATTGTGTTACTCAAATTTAAGTGCCGCCTTCTATCCTTATCCGGAAGGGAGTCTGAAAAGAAGAGGTTCATTGCCATCATCCTTTCTCTTTCCATCCAAATGAAACTGATAAAATCGGCCTTACAAGTCAAGCAAAGCCTTTGCTATTCGTTGGAATCGGCGAGAAGGATGCATAAATTCCCATCACACTTAGCCTGCCTTTCTGACAAGCGGGTGCAAAGATAGCAGTTTATTCAAAACTAACAAAAAGTTTTTTTGTTTCACCCACTTCTACAATCGAGATTATCGTCCCATTGATTTAATGTGATATAAAAGCAGGAAAAACTAAACCTGCACCGCTCTCAATACATGAGATGCTGCTTGCTTTTATTTCGCCACCCCGCATCACTCTTATATTTACTAAAATAAATTATGAGTTGTGCATCGCTCTTGTATTTGGTAAAAAAAATCCGCTTGTCGGCATCACTCTTGTAATTAACGAAATACCATAAACCTTGATTGCCAGTCGCATCACTCTTGTAGTCACACTTGTAAACAACAAGGTCAGCATCACTCTTATAATCTGCGACAAATACCTTTACATTCGCATCACTGGAATATTGACAAGAATAGACTGTCTGTGCATGTGTGAATACAGAGAATCCGAATACAGACAAAAGTACTAGCAATAATTTCTTCATAACTAAAATGTTATCATTTGAAATACTCGATATAGGAAATCCCATATAAAACAGATTAAAGCATGCTTAATTAAAATGATGACCATCACATCCGTCATGGTGACAATGTCCATCACTATATACAATCGTACCCTTCATAAACTTCTGTATGAGAAGGTCTATCTCTAATGCCGGTGCTCCAGCATGAACTCGTATTCCCAATTTATCCAGCAATTGGGATGCACCATCTCCTAATCCGCCACACAATACATCTGTACAACCTTCGGAAAAGAGGAAACGAGGGAGTACTCCATGCGCATGTTCTGGGGCATTTTTCAGAACCTTTCCCACAACTACTCCATCCTTAATCGTCAGGAAGGTTACCTGCGGAGTCTTACCGAAATGCAAACATAACCTACCATCTTCCGTAGGAATAGCGATTTTCTGCATCTTACTCATTCTTATATTGTCTTATGTCATTAACTCCTTATCTGCATTCCACACGTAAACATCTGTAAACGATCCTTCATCACAGACTTCAAAACTGAAAATACCCTGTTACCGGTACAGTGTCCTGTAAAAAAGCGAACGGACGGATACTTCGAAGTCAAACGTTGAGCTAGTTCCAATAAATATCCTTCGGACTCAAAATCATCAAGCAGATGAAATCCCCCTACCACTGTGTCAACCTTGTACGGACAAGCAGCAAGGATATTCTCAATTCCATTGTGTGCGCATCCAGTGAACAGCAGTCCATCTACATAGAGCGCCAATTCATGACAGAAATCATCCTGAATTACACAACCGTTGCGTACAACACCCAAATGACGATTTCCCTCAGGCAGTACGAACATATGTGGAATCTGTGCGATAATACATAAACCGTCTTTGAGTCTCGTTGTATGTTGTACACCTATGATTCGTCCGTCCATCTGCTTCTGTGGCCAGTTCGGAGAGAGCGAATGAAAATATCCTCGATCAGAGAAGAACTGACCAGTCATTGCCTCGTCAGAAAGAATGATACGTGCATTTCGGTTTTCGCGCAGGAAAAACTTCAATCCGCCGGAATGGTCGACATGTCCATGAGAGAGAAACACATAATCTATCCGTCTCAAGTCCAGTCCCAATCTTTTGGCATTGAAAGAGAAATTGTCAGATGCACCCGTATCCAGCAAAATAGATAGGTGTTCTGTCTCGAGATAAACAGACAAACCGTGTTCAGTCTTCAGACCCTTTGTCTTGCCACACCGATTATCACTCAATATCGTTGCCGTCCACATTCCAAAGCAAAAAGTCCTTAAGGAACTCTCAACTGTACAAAGATAGCATTTCCCGCACTATTTCAAAACAACATACCAAGCATTCCTCATTGGAGATACTTCTTACCACAACATAGAACAACTATGCCCTAAAGGATGTTGTACTCCTTCAGGGCATAGAAACAATCTACATATTAAACATTGACTTTGGATTACATCATGCCTCCCATGCCTGGATTCATTGGAGCAGGAGCCGGATGTTCCTCTTTCTTATCAGCAATCACGCACTCAGTAGTCAAGAACATACCAGCAATAGATGCAGCATTCTCCAAAGCCACACGAGCTACCTTAGCCGGGTCAATCACGCCTGCGGCATACATGTTCTCGAACTTGTCCGTACGGGCATTGTAACCGAAGTCTCCCTTGCCCTCCTTCACCTTCTGTACGACAACAGCACCTTCGACACCTGCATTGGCAACGATCTGACGCAATGGTTCCTCAATAGCGCGCTTGATAATATCAATACCAGTCTGTTCATCTTCATTGGCGCCCTTCAAGCCATCCAAAGCCGAGATAGCACGGATGTAAGCCACTCCTCCGCCTGGAATGATTCCTTCCTCGTTTGCTGCGCGAGTTGCACATAAAGCATCATCCACGCGATCCTTCTTTTCCTTCATTTCCACTTCGGATGCAGCACCGACATAGACGACTGCCACACCGCCGGCAAGTTTAGCCAAACGTTCCTTGAGTTTCTCCTTATCATAATCGGACGTTGTTGTCTCGATTTGCGACTTAATCTGCTGAACTCGAGCAGCGATTGCATCCTTCGATCCAGCGCCTTTTGTGATTGTCGTGTTATCCTTTGTAATCACAATCTTCTCTGCTGTTCCAAGCATATCCATCGTAGCTGCTTCCAGCTTGATTCCCTTTTCTTCACTAATAACGGTACCACCTGTAAGAACTGCTATATCTTCCAGCATCTCCTTACGACGATCGCCGAATCCAGGAGCTTTCACAGCACAAATCTTCAAGCCTCCTCTCAGACGGTTCACTACCAATGTAGCCAATGCCTCACTATCAACATCCTCTGCAATAATCAAGAGCGGTTTACCACTCTGTACGGCAGGTTCAAGGATAGGCAAAAGGTCCTTAAGATTTGAGATCTTCTTATCGTGGATCAGGACGAGAGGGTTCTCCATCTCGACATTCATCTTCTCCGTGTTCGTTACGAAATAAGGAGAGAGATAGCCACGATCGAACTGCATACCCTCCACAACATCCACAGTTGTGTCGGTACCCTTTGCTTCTTCTACAGTAATTACGCCGTCCTTGCTAACTTTCTTCATTGCCTCAGCGATCAGACCTCCAATAGTAGGGTCGTTATTTGCAGAAATCGTTGCGACCTGTTCAATCTTCGCATAGTCGTTATCCACTTCTTGAGCTTGGCCCTTAATATTGGCAACGACAGCCTCTACGGCTTTATCAATACCACGTTTCAAATCCATCGGGTTAGCTCCCGCTGTCACGTTCTTCAGTCCAACGCCTACGATAGCCTGAGCAAGTACCGTTGCCGTAGTCGTTCCATCACCAGCCTTATCACCCGTTTTTGAAGCTACTTCTTTCACCATCTGAGCACCCATATTCTCGAATGCGTTATCCAATTCGACCTCTTTTGCAACAGTCACGCCATCCTTGGTGATATGTGGGGCGCCAAACTTCTTTTCGATAATGACATTACGTCCTTTCGGGCCGAGTGTCACCTTTACCGCATCAGCCAACTGGTCAATACCCTTTTTAAGTTCATCCCGGGCATCGATATTGAATTTAATTTCTTTTGCCATGATAATATTCTTAATTAATTAGTTTCGTTTTTTTCTGAATCTGACGCAGGCTTAGAATGTAGCCAAGACATCGCTTTGACGCATAATGAGATATTTCTCTCCGTCAATCTCGATTTCTGTTCCACTGTACTTACCATAGAGAATCTGGTCTCCTGCTTTCAGAACCATCTCCTCGTCTTTGGTACCTTTTCCCACTGCGAGAACCTCGCCTTTCAGAGGTTTTTCCTTCGCACTATCAGGAATGATTATTCCGCTTGCGGTTTTCTCTTCTGCCTGTGCTGGCTTAACCAACACGCGATCTGCTAATGGTTTAATATTCATAACTTATTATTTATTTGGTTTACTATCTTTTCTATTGCGTAGTGTCTTATTCGCATTTCATTCGACCCATGCGATCTATTCCTAACTAAATCCATGCCAAGACGACTCGTCTGCCATTTCGTCCGCATGCTCGTCTGATAGAATTTTATTCCACTGCCAAACAACCGACATTTTGTCACATTCTTTTGTTTGAGAATGGCAGAGTAATCAGACAGGTATTACCTAAAAAACAAATGAGGCTGCTTTTGTGGAAAACAGATACGTCATGAGAAATCCACCGTCACATTATGGACAGCGAAACGAGAATGGACCTATCCCGACCCCTTTCTGTTAAGAGGGTGGGGCAAACCTATGGTTAGGTATCCCTAGCGAACAAGAAAGTCAACGTGGGTTATTTTCAGCGAAGACAGCCATTCGTTCATCGAGTAGCGCATACTGATTATCACGAATAAAAGAAGTACAAACACGCAATCCTTCCTGATGGCTGCCTGTTGTTATAAGGCATATAGCAGAAACACCGTAATAGAGAAGTTCTTTTGCCAGTTCACCACCTGTCATACCAGGATACCCGATGGTGAAATAAAAGCCATCCGCGATCGGTTCGTCGAGATCCTTGTCATAAACAATCGTAAAGCCATGCCGCAGGAAGATCTCCTTGAGTTTATGTGCTCGTTCACCATAGATCTGAACATCGGATCGAAAATCAAACTTACCATCAGCTGCAGCACGGAGCATTGCTGCAAGTGCGTATTGTGCACTATGACTTGTGCCAGAAGAAAGAGCATACAGCATCCTTGTTGAAAATACCGGACCAAATGGGAGGCCCTGATACCGTTCCGTCAGTGCCGGATAGTGGCGATGGTACAATTTATCAGAGATACAGACAACACCTATACGTTCTCCTGCGTAGCTAAATGCTTTGCTACCAGAAATCAGGAGTGCATAATTATCCGTATAATGTGCCACGGTTGCCTGGTATGGAGGTTCATATGGATGACTGAGGTCTTTCCGAAAATCCATAGCAAAATAAGCCAGATCCTCCAACACAACCGTATCATACTTCGTGGCCAGCGAACCAATAGTTCGAAGTTCGTCCTCATTAAGGCATATCCATGCCGGGTTATTCGGATTACTATAGATGACGGCACAGACATTTCCTTCCTTGAGATAAGACTCGAGTTTCGGTCCAAGTTTTTCCCCTCGATAATCATAAACATCAAACGTTGCCAGTTTCAGTCCCAAAATAGAGACCTGCATCTTCTGTACAGGAAAACCCGGATCAATAAAAAGAACCGTATCTTTCCGCTTATCTGCCTGTCCACAGGTAAGTAAAGCGCCGAACATACCTTGCATACTTCCGCAAACCGGTATGCATCCTTCGGCATTGATATCCACACCAATATAGGCCCGAACAAAATCAGAAGCTGCCTGTTTCAACTCCGGTAGTCCTTGGATATCCGGATAAGAATGTGCAATTCCTTCCTTCAAAGCCTTGATTTGTGCTTCGACACCCACCTTAGCTGCCGGGAGCCCCGGTATTCCCATCTCCATCTTGATAAACTCAACGCCAGAGAGCGACTCAGCTGTAGCAGCCACAGACTTCACTTCACGAATGGTAGCAAAGGAGAAATCGGAGATACCAAGTTCGGATATGGCATTATCAACAATAGACTTCGGAATGGGTGTTGGTCTTGACATGACTAAATGTTGGGGTATTTTAAAAGAGCTTATTACAGAATCGTTTTCTGCTGTTCGCGTCCAATAGCCAAAGCCTTGATATTTGCTTCAACGATTGCATCTCCCTTGCGAGCAAAGACGTTACGAACAGCTTGTTCCAATTTCTCGTAAGAGATTCCGAGAGCCTGCTGTGCTGCTCCAAGCAAAATCACATTAGCCGAGCGAGGAACAGCATTCTCCTTAGCCAAATGATCGATATCAATTGAAATGACTCGGCTAAGGCGAGCATAGTCAGTCTTCAGTTTATCTAGTTCCGGGTAATTCGGGATATTAATAAAAGGAGCATTCCCCGTAATAATCCATCCTTCTTTGTTAAGATATGGAAGATAGCGCAGTGCCTCCATCGGTTCCATTGAGATAATCACATCGGCACCTCCTAAAGAAATCAAGTCGCTATGTATAGGACGGTCGGAAAGACGCAGATTACTCTGCACATCCCCGCCTCGTTGCGACATGCCATGAACTTCTGCCTGCTTGATATACAAATTATCGTTCATTGCTGCTTCTCCAATGATAGTAGCAATGGACAGGATTCCTTGTCCGCCGACTCCGCATAAAATGATATCCGTTTTCATTTCTCTTCCTCCTTCTTCTTCTGTTCCTTAAGATGACGTTGCAGTGTCTGTATACACTCGCGCCGAGGTATAATCACACTTGTGCCATGATAATCGATTTCCTCCTTGATTATGCGAGTAATCTCCGGCATATTCTTCGGCAGAGGCACAACTACTTTCAGATGCTCTGGACAGAGTCCCAACCCACGAACGATGGCCTCGTATTTATTCAAGCCGGCAGAATCCTGTCCGCCGGTCATGGCAGTTGCCAAATTATCGGAAATAATGACAGTAATATCAGCATTCTCATTTATTGCATCGAGCAACCCTGTCATGCCACTGTGAGTAAAAGTCGAATCTCCGATTACGGCTACTGCAGGCCACTGTCCGGCATCCGCCGCACCCTTCGCCATACCGATGGAAGCCCCCATATCCACGCAGCTATGGATTGCCTTAAATGGTGGTAAGTAGCCTAATGTATAGCAGCCTATATCGCCAAAGACACGTGCTTGAGGATAATCTTCCAATACCTTATTCAACGCTGCGTACACATCACGATGGCCACATCCTTGACATAATGCTGGCGGACGTCCTACCACATCATCGCACTTTGGGTAATACTCCTCCGAAGACTGTCCAAACGCTTTCTTAACAATATCAGGAGTCAATTCTCCCGTGCGAGGCAAAGTCCCATCCATCTTACCTAAGATCTTCTCATTTCCGATACCACGCAAAATATCCTCGATAAATGGTTGGCCCTCCTCCAATACCATTACTTTCTCATTTTCATTCTGCAGTCTCTTCAGCAGAGCTGAGGGGAGCGGATAACGAGTAATTTTCAGAACCGGGAAAGGACAACCCTCAGGGAAACATTCACCTAAATAGTTAAATGCGATGCCAGAGGCCACAATCCCCATACTATGATCTTTCCCGTCTATATAAATATTGTCATCACAGGTCTCGGAATCGCGTATCAGATCCTTCTGTTGTGCTGTAACAATATCATTCTTGCGTCGTGCTACGACAGGAAGCAAAACCCAGTCCTTGGCTTCGGCATTGTAATTAATTTCGTTCTCGGAACGAGGTGTTTCCGTAACATTAACTACAGCCCTGGAATGAGCCATACGAGTTGTCACGCGCATCAGAACAGGCAAATGAACCGACTCTGAATAATCGAATGCCTGTGCCATCATATCATATGCCTGCTGTTGTGATGAAGGTTCGAAACAAGGAATCATCGCAAACTTTGCGTAGAAGCGGGAATCCTGTTCATCTTGAGACGAGTGCATTGAAGGGTCATCTGCTACAAGAACCACGACTCCTCCATTGACACCGGTCATGCCACTATTGACAAACGGATCAGCACACACATTCAAGCCTACATGTTTCATACATACCATAGCTCGTTTACCCATGTAGGACATTCCCAGAGCCTGTTCCATCGCCGTCTTCTCATTGGTCGACCAACGGCTGTGCACGCCGCGTTTCTGAGCATCCTTAGAGAGCTGTATGTATTCCGTAATTTCAGTTGACGGGGTTCCTGGATAGGCATAGACTCCACTGAGTCCAGCGTCAAGAGCACCTTGTGCTATCGCTTCGTCACCCAATAAAAATTTTTTCATCTTCCTACTATATTATCAGGGTTCAGCTGAGAAACAATGTTTATTGTAAATGGTTCACAGCCGAATCATATTAGAACTTTCTTTTATCCACTACACGTTTTGCTTTTCCTGTAGATCGCTCGACACCTTTCGGTTCCACCAAACTGAGTTGGAATCCAAGACCAATCACACTACGCAATTTTGCCAACAGCTTCTTACGCATTCCTTCCAGCACCACAACATCGGTGCTATAGAATTCCGGCTTCACCTCTACTTTCAGTTCACACGTATCCGTATTATTCACACGATCCACCACTAATATATAATGAGCGGCAAACTCTGGCAAGCTAAGGATTACACTCTCGATTTGAGTAGGGAATACATTAACTCCTCGGATAATAAGCATATCGTCACAACGTCCCATGATTCGATCCATGCGAACTAGTGTACGTCCACAGGAACATTTCTCATAATGAAGAGCGGTAAGGTCGTGTGTACGGTAACGCATCAAAGGCATTGCCTCCTTTGTAAGATGAGTAAAACACAGCTCGCCCACTTCGCCTTCTGGCAGTGGTTGTCCAGTGGTAGGATTCACTATTTCCGGATAATAGTAATCCTCATTGATGTGCAATCCATGCTGGCATTCGCATTCGAATCCGACACCTGGACCTGCGACCTCGCTCAATCCATAAACATCGTAAGCCTTAATGCCTAGTGTTTCCTCCAGTTTCTTACGCATATTTTCCGTCCACGGTTCAGCGCCAAAGACACCAATACGTAGTTTAAACTCCTTACGTGGATACGGACTATCCTTGATTGCCTCGCCCAAATACATAGCATAAGAAGGTGTACAACAGAGGATTGTTGCGCCGAAATCGTGCATAAGCGTAATCTGCTTCTCTGTATTTCCCGAAGACATCGGGATAACAGCAGCACCTATCTTTTGGCATGCGTCATGAGCACCTAATCCACCGGTAAACAGGCCATATCCGTAGGAAACTTGTGCTACATCATCCTTGGTTGCTCCATAGGCGACCAATCCACGGGAAAAGCTTTCCTGCCAGCGTTCCAAATCACTCTGTGTAGAGAGTGCGACCACAGGCTTTCCTGTTGTTCCCGAAGAAGCGTGGATACGAACCACATCACTCATAGACGAAGCACGCAGACCAAAAGGATAATGGTCGCGCAAATCTATCTTGTTTGTAAACGGCAATTTAACGATATCATTGATATCGCGGATATCATCTGGAGTAATGCCCAGCTGTTTAAATCGTTTTGTATAGAAAGGAGAGTTCTTATATACATAGGCTGCCATCTTCCGCAGTCTTTCGCTTTGCAGTTCCCGCATCTCTTCGCGGCTCATGCACTCTACCGTTTTGTTCCAGAACATTTTATTTCTTACAGTGGAATAAAAAAATCAAAATCAACATGCAATCTTGTCAAACTGACAAAAATTTGCGCAAGATACGAATAATCCCCGTATTACCTATTGTCACGACAACGAAAAAAAACGTCTTAATCATCCTTCATAGTATCGTCCGACAGTCACATAAAGAACGCACAATACAGATTATCAAATATTTAAACAAGTAAATTAGGAATAACATATCATTTTCAGAAGAAACACAATATAAAATCCAACAAATCCTGCATTTTTTCTTTATTGAATATTTTCAGCCCATTACTTTGGGAAGTACCTCTTATCAAATTTTCACATCGCCATAAACCCATCCGTGCTTTACAACAAAGGGTTCTCTGACATCCATTTTCAGCACTGATAACAAAGGAATAGTAAGAAAGTAATCCCTATCTTTGCAGAAGACTTCTACAGATTCCATATTCACAAGCCTTTATGAAACAAATCCTGTTCCAGACACTGTCCTATATACACTATCTGCTTCATGCACGACATCGCCACGGATTCGGTGTACACTCACCCTTTGCATTTCGTCTTATCACCAATGTCATTGAAAACAAATACCCTTACTATATATATAAAGAAGTAGAGAGTCAGCGCGAAAAACTAAAAAAAAGTCCGATTGAAATAAGAGTCACAGATTTCGGCACCCATCCATCCGGGAAACGTAAAGTACGTGATATTGTCCGCAAAGCAGTGAAATCGAGTAAGCATGCGCAGTTAATCTTCCGACTTGCTTTAGAGCAAAATCCGACCACCGTAGTTGAGTTAGGAACCTCCGTTGGTCTCACCAGCTCTTATTTATCCAAGAGTTGCCCCAAAGGAGAACTTCACACCTTCGAAGGGTCAGAATCATTAATAATGATTGCCAAAGAAGTTCTCGAGTCATGCAAGGTTGGTCGGAACACCTTCTTTCATATTGGCAACATTGACCAAACACTACAAGAATACCTTTCCACCAGCAAACCCATTGATGTTGCATTCCTAGATGCCAACCACACGGAAGAAGCGACGTTACGATATTTCGACCTGCTATTGGATCACGCATCGGAGAGTGCACTTTTCATCATTGATGACATTCATTTCTCTCCTGGAATGCAGCATGCTTGGGAGAAAATCAAACAGAAAGAGCGCGTACAGGTCACGTTTGATCTTTTTTCAATGGGATTGGTATATGTAAACCCAGAATTACAGAAACAGGATTATGTTCTCTTTTTTTAGTAAAAGTGTTAACAAGTAAAAAATTAACATTTTTAACAGTATCTATAAATCAAACACTTACAAAAAAAGTGTAAATTTTTTTGAAGTTTTTTTTAATCTTGTGTACAATTTATGGAATTTATTATAAATTTGCACACCGAATATACTGCATACAAACTCTATAATTGAAATAGATTTTTATGTATTGGACACTTGAACTTGCCACCAAACTTGAGGATGCGCCATGGCCAGCGACCAAGGAAGAACTGATTGACTTTGCCGTTCGTTCCGGTGCACCATTAGAAGTCATTGAGAATCTCAAAGAGATTGAAGACGAAGGGGATGTCTATGAGTCTATTGAAGACATTTGGCCGGACTACCCAAGCAATGAGGATTTCTTCTTCAACGAGGAGGAATATTAAAAGAAAGCCACACAATAAAAAAGAGTTTTTATTGTTACTATAACAACCCGAAAAGACTGCGGGGGACAGATAGACAAAAAAAACGTTAATGAACCGAATCATCAGAAACTCGCTCACTTCCCTTCTCCTATTCATGAGTTTCTTCGGTGCAAGAGCGCAATATGAAGGGCTTGCAAGCCAATTCATGTTTGTCCCTGAAATGTATAATCCTGCCTCAGTGGCTGCGAACAGCAAAGTCAATGCGATAGGATTTTACAGAGCCCAGTGGATGGGAATGGAAAATGCTCCGAACAGTTATTTTTTTGCTGTGAACGGGCCTTTAAAATTTCTAAAGCATGACCACGGAGTCGGACTAAAGTTCGTTGATGACGAAGCAGGTATGTTTTCCACGCAGGAGGTCGAACTGCAATATGCATTCAAATACCGTTTGACGGCAGGCACATTGAGTTTCGGACTGAATGCCGGTCTTATCAACCAAAAGATTCTGAGTGACAATCTCAGGCTATTGGAGGGGTTGGATGAATATCATCAAGGTTCAGACCCACTGATACCTCAATCGGAAGTCAATGATATGGCTTTTGATTTTGCAGTGGGAGCGATGTTTAGGAGCAGCGACTGGTACGTAGGAATATCGGCCGTGCACTTGACGAAGCCCAGGTTTGAACTGGATGAACATATTTCGTCACAGATTGGCCGATCGGCATTCCTCACGGGGGGATATAGTTATCCCCTAACAAACAACCGATTCGTATTGAACGGAGAGGGAATGTTGAGAACCGATTTTGCCTCTTGGCAGATGGACATAGATGCCACGTTAGATGTGGACGAGCGATACTATGTCGGATTAGGATGGAGGGTAATGGATGCGGTCATATTCATGGCGGGTTTGGACATACTGAACGGGTTAAAGTTGGGGTATTCGTTTGATTTAGCGACGAACCAGTTGATTACCAAGACCTACGGAGCTCACGAAGTATATGTAAGATATGAGTTTCTGTTAGGAAAGAAGAATAAGAATCTGCACCGAAGTGTACGGATTCTATAAAAGAAGGATAACCTTAAGTCAACGATTGGTTGACAAAACAGATAGAATAAAAACAAAACACAAACAGAAGTATATGAAAAAGTTACTTGTTTTTACCGCTTCTCTTCTGGCACTTGTCGGATGCGGAAGCAAGAATGGCAACGGTGAGTTGACAGGTGTTTACTCCCGTGGATGGGCCGATCCGACTCCATTCGGCATGGTCTTCATCAATCGTGGTTCATTCACTACAGGTTCGAACGATCAAGAGGCCAACTGGGCTATGAACTCCCAGTCGAAGACGGTCTCTGTTGATGCATTCTGGATGGACGAAACAGAGATTACGAACGGAGAGTACCGTCAGTTCATCAACTATGTACGTGACTCCGTTGCCAGAGAGCGTCTTGCAGACCCTGCCATCGGCGGTGATGAGACGTTCAAGATCACTCAGGATAAAAAGGGTAACGAAATCCCTGCTCATCTGAATTGGAACAAGCGTATTCCATGGGACAAGCCGAACGACGACCAGAAGCGTGCGCTTGACTCCATGTATTACGTTGGAGAGGATGCCATTGAGTTGGTTCCACAATTGGATGGTTCGCGACTGAACTATCGTTATGAGTCTGTTGACTACAAGCAGGCGGCATTGAAGGTAAACAAGTTCAACGCATTGAAGAATGCATATGACCGTTCGTTGGATGGTCTGGGTGTGACAAAGGACAGTGCTGACGTCATGATTAAGAAGGACACGACCTATCGCGACGAGAACGGTCATTTTGTCAACCAGACTATTTATCGTCCACTGACACGTCGTCATGACTTTATCCAGTCCAAGATACTGAACATCTATCCAGACACGCTTTGCTGGATACGAGACTTCACCTATGCATACAACGAGCCATATATGCGCATGTATCTTTCACACCCAGGATATGGTGAATATCCTGTAGTGGGTATTACATGGGAGCAGGCTGTTGCTTTCTGTAACTGGAGAACCCGTCTGTTCAACACCTATCAGGTTGCCAATGGAGCACCTCTGGTACAAGACTGGCGTCTTCCTACTGAAGCAGAATGGGAATATGCAGCTCGTGGTGGTCGTGATTTAGCGATGTATCCTTGGGGAGGCAACTACATCCGCACGGCAAAGGGATGTTTCCTTGCGAACTTCAAGCCACTTCGTGGTAACTATACTGATGACGGCTATATGATCACCTCGTTTGTAGCTGCTTATCCACCAAATGACTATGGTCTGTATGACATGGCCGGAAACGTATCTGAGTGGACGTCATCCGTATATTCCGAGTCCACCTTGAGTTTTGTTCACGACATGAACCCAGACTATCAGTTCAATGCTAAGACCTCTGATCCAGACGTACTTCGTCGTAAAGTCATCAAGGGAGGTTCGTGGAAAGACATCGGTGCATATCTGCAGTGTGGTTCCCGCACCTACGAGTATCAGCAAGAGAGCAAATCTTACATTGGCTTCCGATGCATACGTAGCTTCATTGAGGGCAACCGATAAAAAAGTCTAATATTTTTCGGACTACTTCCTGTTTAGAGTATAAAAAACAAACATAAAACCTTATTAAAATCAAATTACTATGACAATTGGAGATTGGATTGACACCCCCACCGGTGGTAGAATTACTGGATACGTTTTTGGATTTGGCGCATCCGTCGTAATTATCGGAGCACTTTTCAAGATCATGCACTGGCCGGGAGCCGGAGTTATCTTGACGGCCGGAATGGGAACAGAGGCATTGCTTTTCGTTGTTACGGCATTGGCTAATCCTCACAAGGTATATAATTGGGAGCGTGTATTCCCACAGATTTATGATGAGACTGCAGATGAAGCAGTGACATCGAACATCATCGGAGGAGGCGCTCCAAGTGTAAGTATTGGCGGTGCTATCGGTGCTGGCAATGCTGGAAGCGCAAATCTTGCAGGCGGAGTTGTATCTGCTGGAACATCCGGTACGTTGAGTGCCGTTGCTGCGACTGAGATCAACTCCATGTCTGAGTCAGACCTTGAAAAACTGAAAAACGGCATCACTAAATTGTCGGAAACGGCAGAGCAGTTGAACAACCTTTCTCAGGCTGGAACAACCGCATCACAATTTGCCCAGAACATGGCAAATGCCAACAACGCCTTGACGAACTACAATGCAGCACAGGTTCAGATCAACAATGCGACGAACACGTTGTTGTCATCCTATCAGAGTATTGCGTCTGACATGGATGCAGCGAAGCAGAACACCACGAACATGGTTGGTATGATTGCAAATGTGAACAAGAACCTGTCTTCAGCCAACTCGGCATACGAGTTGCAGCTTCAGGCCATCACGTCGGCAAACGCAGAAATCGAAGCTTTCAAACAAAATACCGCTAAACTGAATGCACAGGTAAACAACCTGAACAGCATCTATGGCAACATGTTGAATGCTTTGGCCTAACAGATAATCAATCACAATCGGTTTAACCTTAACAGAAAGATTATTCTATGGGTGGCGCAACTAACTGTCCGGAGACCCCGAGACAAAAAATGATCGGAATGATGTACATTGTGCTGACAGCCATGTTGGCACTGAATGTCGCAGCCGATATCTTGAATGGATTCACGATGGTGGAAAACAGTTTGAAAATAAATACCACCGGAAGTGAGAACAGAAATAAGAACCTGTATCTGAAATTCGAGGACCTCAACAGCCAGAACCCGACCAAGGTAGGTGCTTGGTTGAACAAGGCAAACGAGGTTAAGAAGAAGTCAGACGCACTCTACAATCAAATTCAGGAGTTAAAGATTGCTATAGTAAAGCAGGCTGACGGTCCTGAAGGCGATGTCAACAACATCGAAGCACGTGACAACCTTGACGCAGCAGGCCGTATTGGTTTGGACAAAGACCAGGGTGGTCAAGGTAAAGGAAAAGAGTTGAAGGAAGCTATCTTGAAGTACCGAGCAGACATGATTGAGCTCGTGAAAGCAGATACGTCAAAGGTATCATTGCTGAAGAAGACGTTCAACCAGGATCTCAAGGTAAAGGGACATGATGGCATGGAGCAGGAGTGGCAGGTTGCTACGTTTGAAATGATGCCAGTAGCGGCAGCGGTAACGATTCTCTCGAAGATACAATCTGACGTCCGCAACACAGAGGGCGACGTTGTAACGTACTTGAAGAGCATGGTGGACGCTGACGACTATCGTGTAAACAAAATTGAGGCAAAAGTTATCCCTAACTCCAAGTATGTCATTCGTGGCGGTCAATACGTAGCTGATATTGTACTGGTAGCGAGCGATACGACTCAGAAGCCGGAAGTCTATATAGGCGGAAACCCACAGACGGGTACTGGCGGTTCCCTTGTAAAGGACGGTCACTACCAGACGGGAGCCGGATCGATCGGAGACCACAAGTATGCGGGTTATATCCGACTGAACAGTCCGATGGGTTCGAAGATCTATCCATTCCAGTCTGACTATAACGTAGGGGAGCCTACAGCCATTATCTCCGCGGACCAGATGAACGTCTTCTATGCCGGTATTGACAATCAAGTCAGCATCTCGGTTCCGGGAGTTCCCGCAGGATACATTTCGGCATCGATGACAGGAGGAAGCCTTCGTAAGACGGGCAAGGGCTGGGTTGTAAGACCACAGAAGCCAGGTACTCCGTGTGTCATTTCCGTAACGGCGAAGATAGATGGAAAGACCCAGAGCATGGGTAAGAAATCGTTCCGTGTGAAGATGTTGCCACCACCAGTTGCATTCTTCACATACACGGAGAACGGCGGAACATTCAAGTATAAGGGTCAGACTCCAATCCAGAAGCAGCACTTGCTTGGTCTTGAGCAGTTGAGAGCCGAGTTGGATGACGCAGACATTGAGGCAGACTTCTCCGTGTTAGGATTTGAAATGACGATTCCAGGTGTCATGGGAACGACGATTGAGCGTTCGGCAGGCAAGAGTTTCACTGCGAAGCAGCGTGCAGCCATCAAAGACATGAGAAGTGGCAGCAAGTTCTTCATCAGCGGCATTCAAGCTAAGGGACCTGACGGCATCACACGTAAACTGCCACCAATGGAAGTGGTAGTCAGGTAATAAGAAAGAAGGTGTCAGGAAAGTAAAGCAGAATGGCACATCTTTTGAGAACCTTGAAATAGAGAAAAGAAAATTAAAAACAAAAACAAATTATGAAGTACAGTAGACTTTTTCTTGTCGCATTATCCAGCTTCATTTTCGGTGTAACAGCCGCAAATGCGCAGAGTAATACGATGGATGATTTCTTCAACGAGAATGGAGAAATCGCTTCAGACCTGCCTACGAGTTACGAGATGGAAGACCTGAAGCCTATTGAGTTCGTGAATCCGAGAGCCGACGATATCTACTGGCAGAAAGTGGTTTATCGCGTAATCGATTTGCGAGAGAGAATGAACTATCCTCTCTATTATCCTGAGGAGGCTAACGACGGACGTGAATCTTTCTTCGCCATTATCTTCAAGCTGGTGAACGACAGAAAAGTCCCTGCCTTCCGTTATAACGAGAGAACGGAAAAGTTCAACAAGGACAATCTGATTGACGTAGAGGAAGACTTCCTGAAGAAGTACGACCTCATCTACAAGACGAAGGTCAATCCAACGACGAAAGTGAAGACCTTTGAAGTTGAGGATGCAGACATTCCTAACACGGAAGTCATTAAGTACTACGTCAAGGAAGTATGGTTCTTCGACAAGAACTCATCGACGTTCAACGTAAAGATCATCTCGATCTGCCCTGTATTGGTAACGAACAAGGGTGTTGGTATCCAGAGTTATCCATTGTTCTGGATTCCGTTCGACAACCTGCGTCCATACCTTGTACAGAGAGAAGTGATGATCACGGACAAGAACAATGGAGCCCGCATGTCCTATGATGACCTTTTCATGAAGCGTCGTTTTGCGAGCAACATCTACAAAGAATCGAACCTCCAGAACCGTATGATTCTGCAATACAACGCTACACCGGAAGATGTCAAGCGTGAGCAGGAGAGAATCAAGACGGACATTCTCAACGAGGAGCAAGATCTTTGGGAATATTAAAAATCCAATCTCTAATAATAGAAATGACCTGGGTAAACGGTTTATGTTTGCTCAGGTCATTTTTTTTTGATGTCTATTCTATGAATATAGATAGACGAGATGCTCACATAAGAGCAATCTATATTTCAGTTCAACAATAAAGACAAATTGGATAGTGACGCACATATAGGGTCATATATGGAAAATGTTATATTTATTACAGGGTTTATTTTCAATAGAACTTTTTTGAGCCAAAACATATGAAAGCATGACGTTGTTCTCGGCTCGCCCCAAAATTCGGGACCACATTAGAACACTGGTTCTAAGCAGGAGTTTCACCCCCGCCTGTGTCTGTTACGTTCCGTCGGGACATGTGTTTGGACATTGGGGAGCGTTTGGGCGGAAGGAAGGTGACGCTCCTACGGAGTTCTGAGTGGAAGATGCGTATTATACAGGGACTCCGCTTCGCTGCATTTTGCTTCGCAAGGAATCGGGCGGCGCCTCGGCAGAGATTATGCATGCATAACTCTGCGCTCGGCTTGCTCCGACATCCCTGCCTGTATTGTGTCGTCCCATTGTCCAACAAGTTGGACATTTTGGGCGGCGCCTCGGCAGTGTTCAAGTGAACTTAACTCTGCGCTCGGCTTGCTCCAAAATTCGGGACTTTTCGTTTGTCTTGCTTTACAAGACATTTTGGGCGGCGCCTTGGGATAACAAATAAATTTGTTCTCCTCTCGGCTTGCTCCAAAATTGGACGATGTGATGCGTTTGGGCGGACGGAGAGGTGACGCTCCTACGGGGTTCTGAGTGGAATATACGGTTTAATACAGGGACTCCGCTTCGCTGCATCCCTGCCTGTATTCTGTCGTCCCTACGGGACTATGTTAGAACTGCCGTTCTATGCTATGGAGGGTATTGGAGTGTTGGAGGGAGGCAAGAAGGAAAAAGGGAAAAGAATTTGCATGGCATACAGAAAGACTGTACCTTTATCGATTCGAAAAAAGAGTCTTACGGGGGAGTAAGACATCACAAACAAAGAATAGACATGGAAACGACACGTCAGAATAAGATCAGCCGTCTGATAGAGAAAGAACTGGGAGATATTTTCCTGAAATATGCCAAAACGCTGGGAGGAGTCATGCTAACCGTCACGAAGGTGAATATCTCACCAGACCTGAGCATTGCGCATGTAAACATCAGCATCTTCCCGAGTGAGAAGCAGGAATCTGTGATGGAGCAGATCAAGAAGAACGACAAGAACATCCGTTTTGAGTTGGGCAACCGCGTACGTCATCAACTGCGCATCATCCCTCAACTACATTTCCACATTGACGACACGCTGGACTATATGCAACACATCGACGAACTGCTGAAAGGAGCCACATCGAAGTCCACACAAGAAGAAGGGGCGTAACCGACGCATTCCGAAGCCATGTCACTCCCGTTCTACATAGCCAAGCGTTACCTCTTCTCGAAGAAGTCGCACAACGCCATCAACATCATCTCGGGCATCTCCGCCATCGGAGTATGTGCCGGTACGTTTGCGCTGGTGTGTGTGTTGTCGGTATTCAATGGCTTCGGCAGCATGGTAGAGGAAATGTTCAGCTGTTTTGACCCTGACTTGAAGATACAGAAGGTGCAGGGTAAATCGTTCAACACGAATGACGTCCGAGCACTGAAGAGCGTTGAGGGCATTGCGTACATCACGGAAGTGATAGAGGAGAATGCGCTATTCCGCTCTACAGACCGTCAGCAGACGGGAACGGTCAAAGGCGTAACGGAAGAGTTCGGTCGAATGGTAGGCCTGGACAGCATCCTGATTGACGGCGAGTACAAGCTCAGTGACGGTGCCTTCCGATACGGCATCAGCGGGGTGGGTCTTGCGGCTCAGATAGGACTGAACCCTCACACGTACGATGCGCTCTACATCTATGCTCCGAAGCGTGAGGGTCAGGTAAACCTTGCCAATCCGGAGAACAGTTTCAACTCGGACAAGGTCTTTGTAAGCGGCGTATTCTCCGTCCAGCAGGCGACGTACGACAACGAGTACCTGATACTTCCCATCGACCTGGTACGTGAGTTGTTTGACTATTCGGATGGTCAGGTGACGGCGCTGGAGATCGGAGTCGAGGCAGGCGAAAAGCCGGATAAGGTCAAAAAAGAGATTCAAGAGCGACTGGGTGACGGATATAAGGTCTCGGACCGTTACGAGCAGCAGGCCGACTACTTCAAGATCATGAAAGTTGAGAAATGGATTACGTATCTGATTCTCTCCTTCATCCTGCTGATTGCCGTCTTCAACATCATCGGTTCTCTCTCGATGCTTATCATAGACAAATCCGACGACATCCGAACACTGCGGAACCTTGGTGCGGATCAAGTTCTGATTCGCAGCATCTTCACCCTGGAAGGGTGGTTGATTTCCCTAATCGGTTGTCTGACTGGCATTCTGAGTGGTGTTGCCGCCTGTCTGCTTCAGCAGCGGATTGGTTTTATCCGGTTGCCGGGCGAGGTGAATCCCATCCCCTACCCTGTACAGATAGAAGCAACGGACCTTCTCATCATCTTCCTGACGGTATCCGTAATGGGACTGATAGCCGCCTATTACCCTGCCCGTCAAATCAAAATGACGCATTAAACACACAAGAGATATGACATACAAGTATGACTTTCTGGTAATCGGCAGTGGCATCGGCGGCATGAGTTATGCGCTGAAAGTGGCAGACAAGGGTACCGTAGCCCTGATCTGCAAGACGGAGTTGGAAGAAGCCAACACGTACTATGCCCAAGGCGGCATTGCGTCGGTGACGAATACGGTGGTTGACAACTTCAAGAAGCACATTGAAGACACGCTGATTGCCGGAGACGGTCATTGCAAGCGATCGGCGGTAGAGAAAGTCGTACTGAACGCCCCGAAAGAGATTGAAGAACTGCTGAGATGGGGTGTAGACTTCGACAAAGACGAGAAGGGAGACTTCGACCTGCACCGAGAGGGAGGTCATTCGGAGCACCGGATTCTGCATCACAAAGACAACACTGGCGCCGAGATTCAGGAAAGCCTCATCAAGAAAGTCAAGTCACATCCGAACATCAGCGTCCTGGACCATCACTTTGCGATAGAGATCATCACGCAGCACCACTTGGGAGAATGGGTGACGCATCAGACGCCGAACATTGAATGCTACGGAGCGTACATTCTGAATGAGCGTACGAACCAGATTGACAAATACCTGAGCAAGGTAACCTTGTTGGCGACGGGCGGTATCGGCAATGTCTATTCAGCGACGAGCAACCCCGTCGTTGCGACGGGCGACGGCATTGCGATGGCTCACCGTGCGCGTGCCATCATCCAGGACATGGAATTCGTACAATTTCATCCGACGGTTCTGTACAACCCTGGTGTACGTCCGTCCTTTCTGATTACCGAGGCGCTACGCGGCTACGGAGCAATCCTGCGTGACATCAACGGAAAGGAGTTCATGCACAAATACGACGAGCGAGGCAGTCTTGCGCCTCGTGACATCGTGGCCCGATCGATTGACTCGGAAATGAAACTGGCGGGCAGTGATCATGTCTATCTGGACGTGACGCATAAAGACGCCCAGGAGACCATCAACGGTTACCCGACGATCTACAACAAATGTCTGTCGCTGGGCATTGACATCACGAAAGACTACATTCCGGTAGTACCGGCGCAACACTATCTGTGTGGTGGAATCCTTGTGGACGACCATGCACAGAGCACGATACGGAGGCTGTATGCCGTCGGAGAATGCAGTTGTACGGGTCTTCACGGAGCGAACCGTCTGGCAAGCAACTCACTAATCGAAGCCATCGTCTATGCCGAAGCGGCGGCGGAACACTCGTGTTCGATCCTATCGGGCTGTGGCTGGCAGGAAAACGTCCCAGACTGGAACGACGAGGGCACGACACTGAACGAAGAAATGGTGCTGATCACCCAGAGTCAGAAAGAAGTAGAGCAGATCATGTCCACCTATGTAGGCATTGTGCGCAGCAACCTGCGACTGAAGCGTGCTATCACGCGTCTGAAGATCCTGTATGAAGAGACGCGAGAACTCTTTGAGCGCAGCGTGGTGAGCCGAGAACTCTGTGAACTGAGGAACATCATCGACGTTGCCTATCTCATCATCACGCAAGCGCAAGCCCGGAAAGAGAGCCGCGGTTTGCACTACACCATCGACTATCCGAAGAAAAACGAACTATCGTAAAGAAGAGAGAGTGGAGGGGGAAAAATACCCCTGACGAGCCATCGAACAATGGCAGAGAGACGGGAGAAAGCAGACGGGAAACGGGATAGATAAAGAGAAGAGGGTTCACTGCAGTTCGGAGAGTTCGAGCCACCTCATGGACTTCGAGTCCAGTTCGTCGTTCACGACCTCGAGCCGTCGTGAGAGTTCGGTAATCCGTTCCACGTCGGACTGTCCCTCCGCGAACCACTCCTCGAGTTCCTTCTTCTCCTTTTCGAGTGCGGATATCTCCGCATCAAGCGCCTCGAACTCGCGTTTCTCCTTATAGGTCATCTTACGTTTCGAGAGAGTCGGTTCTGCGTTCCGTTCCTGACGTTTAGAAGCCGAGTCGGGATGAGGAGATTTCTTCCGTTCGTTGTCCTGTTGTTCCTGTAACCGTTTCCAGTCGCGGTAGTCGGTATAGTTTCCCGGGTAATCCTTGACCTTTCCGTCGCCCTCGAAAGCGAGGATATGGTCCACGACCTTGTCCATGAAAAAGCGGTCGTGCGAAACGACGAGGACGCATCCACGAAACCCTATGAGATAATTCTCCAGCACATTGAGCGTAGCAATATCGAGGTCGTTGGTCGGTTCATCAAGCACGAGGAAATTGGGGTTACGCATCAGGACGGTGCAGAGATAGAGTCGTCGTTTCTCACCGCCAGACAACTTATAGACGTAATTATACTGCTCCTCAGGAGAAAAGAGGAACATCTGGAGGAACTGCGTTGCGGAGAGTCGTCGTCCGTTGCCGAGAGAGATTTCCTCCGCCACCTCGCGAACCACATCGATCACCTTCTGCGACTCGTTGAACCGGAGTCCTTCCTGGCTGTAATAGCCGAATACAACCGTCTCACCGACGTCGAACGAGCCACTGTCGGGTTTGACGATACCGAGCAGCATCTTGAGGAACGTCGATTTGCCTGTTCCGTTCTTGCCGACAATACCGACCTTCTCGTAGCGGGAGAAATTATAGTAGAAATTATCAACTATGCGCACGTCCCCGTAACTCTTAGAAACGTATTGTGCCTCGAAGATCTTCGATCCGATGTACTGAGCCTTGACCTCGAGAGCGAGTTGCTTCTCCTCGAGTCGTCGTCGTGCCCGTTCCTCGATCTCGTAGAAAGCCTGTATTCGGTAGCGTGCCTTGGTGCCACGTGCCTGAGGCTGACGGCGCATCCAATCGAGTTCGTGTCGGTAGAGATTGCGTGCCTTATCGGTTTCAGCCTGTTGTTGCGTCAGTCGTTCGTCCTTTTTCTGAAGATAGTAGGAATAATTACCTCGGTAGTGGTACATCTGGTGGTCGGCTATCTCAAGGATATCGGAGCAGACACGGTCGAGGAAGTAACGGTCGTGCGTCACCATGAGAAGAGCCATGCTGCTATTGTTGAGAAAATCCTCGAGCCACTCGACCATCTCGATATCGAGGTGGTTGGTCGGTTCGTCCATGATGAGCAACTGAGGTTCGGCGATCAGCACATTCGCGAGTGCGACACGTTTCTGCTGTCCACCAGAGAGTTCGCCCATGCGTTGGGAGAACTGATGGATATTGAGTCGTCCGAGAATCTGCTTTATCTCGGATTCGAAATTCCATGCCTTGAGTTCGTCCATTCTGGAAAGCAGGTGCTGGTAGCGCTGTTCATCGACCTGTCGTCCGTCAGAAAGATCGGCTGTCATGCGTTCGTAGTCCCGTATGACACGGGTGAGTTCGGTATCGGAAGCGAAACAAGCATCCATAACGGAGAGAGAGGGGTCGAAGATAGGTTGCTGCTTGAGGTAGCCTATGCGCAGATCGCGTCGGAAGGCGATGGAGCCAGTCTGGTAATCCTCCTCGCCGAACAAGATGGAGAGCAGCGTCGTCTTGCCCGAACCGTTCGGAGCCACGAGAGCGACCCGCTGTCCTTCGGAGATGCCGAAAGAGAGATCGTCAAAGAGCACACGGTCGCCGAAGCGTTTGGAGAGATGTTCTACCTGGAGATAACTGACCATACTTTTTTTTCAGAGAGGACGGAGGGTCCAGCCGTTTATGAAGCAAACAGAGCGCACACTAACGTCAGAAGAACGACCAACTACGTCATGGCCGTTACGCTCCACCTTCGCTCATACGGTGTCCCCTGTCCATAACAGATCACTACTTAATTGACCACTCAACATGGTCCTTACCGTCCTTGATAACGAATCCGAGTTGTGCCAAGTCGTTGCGTATCCTGTCCGCCGTATTCCAGTCCTTATTGGCCTTCGCTTCCTGTCGGATAGAGAGCAGGAGATCGACGGCACCCTTGAAGGCAGAAGCATTGGCATCGGAAGCGTTCTCGTTCTCCATCTGCAGTCCGAGAATGTCCACGACAAAGAGTCGGAAGACATCGCGCAGTTCGTTGAGATCATCGGCAGAGAGGGTACCCTTGCCGTCGTAAACGGTATTGATTGCCTTGAGAGCCTCGAACAGGTGTGCGATGACAATCGGAGAATTGAGGTCATCCTGCATTGCCGTCTCGCACTTCTCGCGTAGTCCCTTCACATCGAGAGAAGAAGAGTCGGACGGTTGCAGTTTGAGCAACCGCGAGTAGCCCTCGGAGAGTCGTTGCAGTCCCTTCTCGGCAGCCTGCAGTGCCTCGTTGGAAAAATCGACCGTAGAACGATACTGCGCCTGTAGGATGAAGAAACGTATTGTCATAGGCGAGTAGGCCTGCTGGAGGAGTTCATGCTGACCGGAGAAGAGTTGGTCGAGCGTAATGAAATTGCCGAGGCTCTTTCCCATCTTCTGCCCATTGATCGTGATCATATTGTTGTGCATCCAGTAGTGCACCGACTCATGTCCGAGCGCGGCGGTTGACTGTGCTATCTCACATTCATGGTGCGGGAATGTAAGGTCGATGCCACCTCCGTGTATATCGAACTCCTCGCCGAGGTACTTGGTGCCCATGGTGGAGCACTCGAGGTGCCATCCCGGGAACCCGTCGCTCCACGGTGATGGCCATCGCATGATATGTTCAGGCTGCGCCTTCTTCCAGAGAGCGAAATCGTAGGTATGCTTCTTCTCGGACTGTCCGTCGAGTTCGCGTGTTGTCTGCAACATCTCATCAATATTCCGTCCGCTGAGTTTTCCGTACTGATACTTCTGATTATACTTCTCAACGTCGAAATAGACCGAACCGTTGCTGACATAGGCATATCCCTTGTCGAGTATTCGCTTGACGAACTCAATCTGTTCGATGATATGTCCGGAGGCATGCGGTTCGATGCTTGGCGGCAGTACGTTGAGCAGTGCCATGTCACGGTGGTAGCTATTAAGATAATGCTGAACGACCTCCATCGGTTCAAGCTGTTCGATGCGAGCCTTCTTTGCGATCTTATCGTCGCCCTCGTCGGCATCGTGTTCGAGGTGTCCGACATCGGTGATATTGCGGACGTAGCGGACCTTGTAGCCAAGGTGTTGCAGATAGCGGAAGAGGAGGTCGAAGGTAATGGCGGGGCGTGCGTGTCCGAGATGAGCATCGCCATAGACCGTCGGTCCGCACACGTAGAGACCGACACGTCCTTCGTGGATCGGGACGAAGAGTTCCTTCTTTCGTGTCAGCGTATTATAAACAGTCAGTCTGTTCTCCATAAGTTCGTCTAAATATTAGTCATTTCAGAGTCGGGAGCATCGGGCGGTGACAAAGAGACGTGAGAAACGGGGATCCTCTCCGCCGGTCAGTCCGACAAATTGGAATGCAAAGATAGGTATTAAATAGCATATTTTTCTTATTTTTGTTGCTCAATGAAAGCATAATCTCTCCTATGGAAAAGACATTCACAGACACCGTTGGCGGAACGGTCACGATCGTACCGGGAATATCCATCGCCACACGGCATCGGAGCCTACTCCGTCTTCTGTTATCGGCAGTCCTTTTAACGGCGTTGTTCGGGGTACAGGCACAGGACGTAGTCATCGACCGTAACGGTCAGAAATACACCGGTCGCATCACATCGGAAGACTCGTCACGCATCGAGATGCAGTATGAGCAGGGTGGTCGGATAACGGACACGACGTTCCAGAAGAGCGACGTACGTATCCGCAACTACAGTGTCGCTTTCGACCGCAGCATAGCGGGAGTGGAAGACAAAAACGCCGTAACGATCGGTCTCGGTGTTGGCGGCACAACGATCCTCGGCATCGAATACGAGCGGATTATCCTTGCGAAGCGTTTCGGCATCCAGATCGGAGGCGGCATGAACGGTGCGAGTTTCGGTCTGAACGTCCACTTCTTCCCGACGATCCGATCGTCGTATGCGAGTCTTCAATACTGGTACACGGGTTTCGGCAACTACCACAGTTACTGGTTCGGTCACCGCTACATGGCGGTAGGACCGAGTGTAACGTGGCGAGCGCCGAAATACTTCACGGCATCGGCCGGAGTGGGCTACATCTTCGACAAGGGCAGTGCGTTGCCGGACTATGCGGATGACTTCCCCATAGACGTCAAACTGACCGTCGGGTTGTGTCTACCCTTCTAAGAAACGAAACATCACCAATCAAAAATACAAGGAAAAATGAAAATAGCACTACTGGGATATGGCAAGATGGGTCATATCATTGAGCAGATAGCCCTGAAACGGGGTCATGAGATAGTAGCAAAGATTGACATTGCCAACCACGACGAGATACACGGATCCGCGTTTCGATCTGCGGACGTTGCTATAGAGTTCTCCCGTCCGGAGTCGGCGGTACAGAACATTCTGGACTGCTTCAGCGAGGGCGTTCCCTGTGTCTGTGGCACGACGGGCTGGACGGGACGAATGGAGGAAGTGCAGAGCGAGATGAAGAAGCAGGACGGGACGCTGTTCTGGTCATCGAACTACAGTGTCGGTGTAAACATCTTCTTTGCAGTGAACAAATACCTGGCGAAGATCATGAACGGCTTCGACTTCTACGACGTTGACATGACTGAGATCCATCACATCCACAAACTGGATGCGCCGTCCGGTACGGCGATCACGTTGGCGGAGGGGATTCTTGAGAACCTGGACCGCAAAGAGCGTTGGCAGTTGGACAAAGCTACGACGGAGAAAGACATAGCCATCAAAGCCATCCGTGAGGGCGAAGTACCGGGAACGCACACCATCCACTACGAAAGCAACGTGGACAGCATCACCATCACTCACGAGGCGAAATCTCGCGAGGGCTTTGCCTTAGGAGCCGTATTGGCGGCGGAATTCACAGCCGGAAAAAAAGGATTCTACGACATGAGCGACATCTTCCAGTTCTAAGTCGTCCTGCCGACCGATCATTAACCCCAAAACGTCATACCCTCTCCCCTATTGAGAAACGATGAACACACCACAAATCAAGACAAACATACGGACAGCGCCACTGAGCCGCTGGATTAAATTCATCCTCGTATCGCTCATCGTCGTTGCGTTCAGCATCTGGATGAGCAACCCATTGCTCCTGTTGCTGTGTCTATTGGTTTTTGACATCTACATCACACAGATCCTTCCATGGACATGGTGGAAAGACATCAAGAACCCCGTGATACATAAAATCTTCGAATGGATTGACGCCATCCTCTTCGCCTTGATTGCCGTCTATTTCATCAACCTATACCTATTCCAGAACTACAAGATCCCGTCGTCGTCTCTGGAGCAGACGCTACTGGTTGGCGATCACCTATTCGTAAGCAAGATGTCGTACGGAGCGCGAACGCCATCCACGCCGTTCTCCTTCCCGCTGGTTCAGCACACGTTCCCCATCGTGAACTGCAAATCGTACATAGAGGGCATCCAGTGGCGATCGCGTCGTCTGCCGGGATTCGGTAAAGTGCAGCGCAATGACATTGTGGTCTTCAACTTCCCTGCCGGCGACACCGTCATGACCAACGACCAGGCGGAGGACTACGAGAGCATCTGCTACCGCGAGGGGGTACGCCTGCTGGAGAGCCTGAGTACGTCGCCCCGTTCTCTGGTCAGCACACCGTATGAGTGGCGTGAGTTATGTCTATCGTTGGGTCGTAACGTCGTCGAGAGCGACAAATCGACCTACGGAGAGAAGATCTATCGTCCGGTGGACCGAAGAGAGAACTACATCAAGCGCTGTGTGGGGCTTCCTGGAGACCGCCTACAGATTATCGACCGCGAGGTGTACATCAACGGCGAGAAGCAGGCACGTCCGGATGGTGTCCAGCACTTCTGTGAGATACGCACGCTGCGTCCGCTGACACCGAAGGATTATGACCAGTTAGAGATTTCGAAAGAGAACTCGATGCGTGCCTCGCTGGGTCAGGACGAGACGGGCGACTTCGTCTATCTGTTGCCGCTGACCTTGGAGAAGCAGCGAGAGATGAGGGAACTGGAAGGAGTGAAAAGCGTGACGGAGCATAACGTACAGGACTTCCTGATGCGGCGTGAGAATACATACCCGATGGGCTATAGCGACTGGACGGTGGACAACTACGGCCCTATCTACATTCCCCAGAAGGGAAAGACAATCCGTCTGACACTGGGCATCCTGCCGCTATACGAACGTGTGATCCGCAACTACGAAGGCAACAAACTGGAAGTAAAAGACAACCAGATTTACATCAACGGCACGGTTGCCGACAGTTACACCTTCAAGATGGACTACTACTGGATGATGGGAGACAACCGTCACAACTCCGCCGACTCACGCATCTGGGGTTTTGTTCCCGAGGACCACATTGTAGGCAAGCCGCTGTTCGTATGGCTATCGCTGAACCCGGACAAGGGATGGACCGAAGGCAAGATCCGCTTCGGGCGATTCCTGAAAGACGCCTCGCACTAAAGAGAGAAACAGAGCACCGTCGATGGAAGAAACGAGACGCCCCCCTGTGACCGTACTGCCGTCGGCCTACTTTCCGTCGGTTGACTGGATGACGGAATTAGTGAGAGACGGCAGGGTCGTGATACCCATAGGCGAGCACTTTCACCGTCAGACCCTGCGCAACCGCATGACGATTGGCAGTGCGAACGGTCCGCTGAGTCTGACCGTACCGCTGGAGCATCCGTCGAGCGGTCAGTTGGCTCATCAGCCTCTGAAAGACGTTCGCATCGCATACAGCGAGTCCTGGCAGCGTCATCACTGGCAGTCGATCCTCTCGTCGTACCGTCACTCGCCCTTCTTCCCATTCCTAGACGAAGACTTCCGTCCGCTGTTTGAAAAGCGGTACCGATACCTGCTGGACCTGAATACAGAGATTCTGAGGCTCGTGATGTGTCTGTTGGAAATAGAAGAGAGTCAGGTGGAATACTCCGACGATCCAGACCTGATTGCTCCGGACGAGGTAAAAATCGAGAACAGTTATCCCTACTATCAAGTCTTCGGCAGCAGGCACGGGTTCCAGCCCCACCTATCGGTACTGGACCTATTGTTCAACATGGGCAGGGAGTCGCGCCTGGTCTTGATGAAGACGCGATGAAATTTTGTACCTTTGCATCATTCCTCCTCTCCTTTTTCTCAGAAACAGACCATCATGAAACACTTCCTTTCACTTCTCCTCGTCCTATTCCACTTCACCAACTGTATCCAGGCAGTCGTGCCGTCTGTACCGTCGGTGCGCGTAGAGAAAGAAGTGACGGTACGTCTGCCCCGTCTTGCCATCGATTCGCTGAAAGAAGCCGCCCAAAAGCAGACGGGCACCTATGCCTTTGCCCAGGGCTTCCCTGTTGAATTCCCGTTAGGCGAACGGGGAGCGATGACGGTTGCGTCGGACGGCAGTGTGGTGCGGTCGGTGGAGTTCACCTGTGAGAACGCCACCTCGATGGGAGTTCTCTTCAGCCGCCTTTCCCTAGAAGAGGGCGACACCCTCTACCTTGTATCCGAAAACAACTTCCTCGGTCCCATCACGAAGAGTTCGGGCTTCGTCACAGAGAACGTACTCCTCCCCTTCCTACAGGGCAACCGTCTGATCGTAGAATTCAAGACACGAAACAGGGGAGCGTTGCGTTCCGTCGTCATCGGTACGGTCGGAAGCAGTTTCCGAGCGTTGCCGAACGGCAACAGCATGAGCGAGGACGTCTGCAGCCTCCATGCGGCATCACACCCACTCCTCTCGAAAGTCAAGCAATCCGTCTGTGCGCTAATCTACTATGAAGACAACGTCTTCTACTACGCGTCCGGCAGTCTGATCAACAACACGAGCGGAGACGGGACGCCGTACGTCCTGACGGCGAAACATACGATCGGGAGCGAGTCAGTGGCAAAAACAAGCGTTGCGTTCTTCAACTACGAATCGCCACACGGAAGGTCGGACATACGCGGTCCGATGGAATTCTTCATTCCGGGATCGACACTTATCTCCTTCAACAGCAACCTGGACCTGAGTCTGCTCCGTCTCCCGTCGTTGCCACGCCGCGACTTCCGACCTTACATGGCGGGATGGAGTCGGGAGAGCAGTCCGCATGCTCCGTTCTACGGCATCCATCACCCATCCGGGACGTGCAAGCGCGTCAGCATCGAAAACGACGCCATTTCGCCCCAGACACTCGAAGTCGAAGGGAACACCTATGCACCCTATGCGCACTGGAATGTGAAAAGGTGGGACGTCGGAACGACCGAGGGTGGCTCGTCGGGTTCCCCACTACTAGACAGCAACCTACGTATCGTCGGAGCGCTGACCTCGGGCTCATCGACATGCTTGTCGCCCGTAAGTGACTACTACTACCGTCTAAGCGTGGCGTGGGATTACAGTTCAGCACCTGCCGCCCAACTGAAATACTGGCTGGACCCGACATCGAGCAATGTCACTGTCCTTGACGGAACAGACCCCTACGAAGAAGACTCGGTGTATCGTCAGAGTCCGATCACACCGGAAGAAGCGGAGGGAGCGACGTCGCTGAGCATCCCGGAGAGAGCGACGCTGATAGCCCAGCACTACGTCACGTCGAAAGACGCCTACCTTCACGGCATCCACTTCATCTCCGCCAATTCGAAACTACCAACACGCATCTACCTCTACAAAGGCGGTCTGGACGATGCGCATCTGATACATGAAGAAGCCATTGGCATCCCCTCGCTGGCGCAGTGGAAAAGCGACCAATTCGTCTATTCGTCAAAGTCCTACGGCATCACCAACGGCGAGACGTACATCCGTCTGAGCGACTCGATCGACGTCGGGCGTGACTTCTACGTTGCCTACAGCACCGAGAGCGGGTACCAGCCGTATGCGTCCATAGCCTCGGAGGGCAGCGCATATATCCTAACAGACGGAGAATGGGTGTCACTGGGAGAGGCAGACGCGACGCACAACGCCCTGTGGATGGACGTAACGCTGTCGCGAGCAAAATCGGCGACGGCAGTGAGCGACACAGACAGAGAACACGGAGTAAGCGTGTACCCGAACCCGGTCGATGACCGTCTGATAATCCGTACGGGAGAGGGGAGCCGTTGCAGCGTCGAGGTGTACACCCTGGATGGACAACTGCTGAAGACCAGGCATTACGAAGCGGGAGAAGGAGAGACACATACGCTGGCGACCCATGACATGGCCGAGGGATGCTACCTTGTTTCCGTAGTGACAGAAAACAAGGTTCAACGTTTTAAAATTGTCGTCTCACGATAAAAAAAAGGGACAGACAGAACACTATCAGCACATTTTCTCTATTTTTGTGCATTATTCAAAGTTCCACTGGTGTCGTTCCATTGCAGACGAAAGTGGCAAGGAGACAAGAGAAGGGGGCTATTGAAAAGCAGAAAGCGAAAAATAATCAACATACAAAGACACAAAAATCATGAGCGAAGAACTTGACTGGGCCAATATCGGCTTCGGCTACCGCAAGACCGACTACAACGTCCGGTACTACTACCGAGACGGGAAATGGGGAGAGATGGAAATCAGCAGCAGCGAGTACATCCCGATGCACATGGCTGCGACATGCCTCCACTACGGTCAGGAATGTTTCGAAGGTCTGAAGGCCTATCGATGCAAAGACGGCAATATCCGTATATTCCGTGTTGAGGACAATGCAGCGCGCATGCAGTCGACCTGCCGCGGCATCCTGATGCCTGAATTGCCGACCGAGAAATTCAAAGCCGCGGTGATCAAAGCCGTAGAACTCAACAAACGTTTCATCCCCCCATACGAGACGGGAGCGACGTTGTATATCCGTCCGTTGCTAATCGGAACGGGGGCACAGGTGGGAGTCCACCCGGCGCAGGAATACCTCTTCATCGTATTTGTAACGCCAGTAGGTCCGTACTTCAAGGGAGGTTTTGCGACCACGCCTTATGTCGTGATCCGTCATTATGACCGTGCGGCACCTCTGGGCACGGGCTGTTTCAAAGTAGGCGGCAACTATGCAGCCTCGTTGCGTGCGAACAAAGAGGCGCATGACAAGGGCTACTCCTGCGAGATGTATCTGGACGCACGTGAGAAGAAATACATTGACGAAGCCGGTGCAGCCAACTTCTTCGGCATCAAGAACAACACGTTCATCACACCGAAATCGGACTCGATACTCCCGTCGGTAACGAACCGTTCGCTGATGCAACTTGCCGAGGACCTCGGTATGAAGGTAGAGCGCCGTCAGGTTCCTATCGAAGAGCTCTCGACCTTTGAAGAGGCCGGAGCGTGCGGTACGGCAGCGGTGATCTCGCCGATGGAGCGTGTAGACGACATCGACGAGGGCAAGACGTACGTATTCAGCAAGGACGGCAAGCCGGGTCCGGTATGCACGAAGCTGTACCACAAGCTGCTTGCCATCCAGCACGGTGAGGAGCCAGACGTCCACGGCTGGGTTACCGTGATCGAAGACAAATAAGAGCAGGGGAAAGAAAGAACCTGCAAGAGATAAAAAAAACGGATTGTCCGAACAGAGGGCAATCCGTTTTTTATGTTACCTTTACGCAACGGGAAACGACCTTATGGTTGGGGGATGGAGGGGAAGATGGAGGGAAAGATGGAGGGAAAAACAGCCAATCAGAGAAACACCCGCCAGACACCCTGCCACACCCAAAAGAAGGTCCATCAAAAACATAAACAACAAACGCAAGAGAAAGACTATGGGATTTGGAACATGGATAACAAGCGGTCTCGGCTTCGTAATAGGCGGCCCTATCGGAGCGGTCATCGGCTTCATCATCGGCAGCATGTTCGATTCGTCGAACGAAACGAAGGAGAAGGAAAAAACAGCATCGGCGCGGAAGAAACACACGACACGCAACGACTTCCTGGTCTCGCTGCTGGTACTGATGGCCGCCGTGATGAAAGCGGACGGAAAGGTAGTGAAATCGGAACTCAACGTCGTCAAGCGATTCCTCCTCGAGACCTATGGTGAGCAGAAAGCCCTTGACGCGCTACAGATCCTGAAAGGACTGTTGAAAGAAAACTACGACCCGATCCAGGTTGCCCGACAGATTGCACTCAACATGAACTACTCGATGCGCCTGCAACTATTGCACCTGCTCATCAGCATAGCAAAGAGCGACAACAACCTCTCGGTCAAGGAACATCTCCTCCTCACGAATCTCTGTAGCGCCCTGAATCTGAGTCCGGCAGACCTGAATTCGATGCTGTCGATCAACGAGAAGAAAAACGATCCGGACCGAGCGTACAAGATACTGGAGATCTCACCATCAGCCAGTGACGAAGAAGTGAAGAAAGCGTACAGGCGGATGGCCATGAAATACCATCCGGACAAAGTCAACAGTCTGGGAGAAGAGATGAAGAAAAAGGCGACGGAAAAGTTCCGTGCCGTAAACGAAGCCTATAACGAAATCAAGGAAAAGAGAGGCATGAACTGAGAGGGGGAGAGAGGGAGAGAGAGGGGAGTAGAGAGAAAGGAGAAAAAGGAGAGAAAGGAGAGAAAGGAGAGAAGAAAAAGACGACACCAGTCCTACCTCTTGAGGAGGAAATGTCCGACGCGCTTATCCTGGATCTCGGGCAGTTCGAGTTCGAACCAGTAATCGGTAGTAGGGCAAGGGTCGCCGTTGTAGTTGCCGTCCCACCCGTCGGATTCGGCGCTGTATTCCGCCAGTTTTTTGCCATAGCGGTCGAAGACGCGCACCACCGCCATTTCGTAGCAAGCGAGGTTCTCGATCACCCAGCGGTCGTTTGCTCCGTCGCCGTTGGGCGTAAAGAAAGAAGGAATGTTGACCTCGGGGCACTTACTATAGGTACGAGAGACGTGTGTAGTCATGATGGAGTCGCACCCATCGGCGGAACGCAGCGTATCGAGATAAACACCCTTATGGTCGTAGATATGTCCGTTGTAGGAGAACGACTCTCCGTAGTCGATCGAGACCATCTGCGTCGAGAACTTGCGTTGCAGCACGGTGAGATGGAGCATGGCAACGGTATCGACAGGCGAGGTCGTACTGCGCAGGAGTTTCTCGTAGTCGCCTGGAACCTTGACCGATAATCCATAGAAATCGTAGGTATCTCCCTCGCATATCGCAGCATCGGTCTGGGTACGCACCTTGCGGTAGATGGGACTCGAGACCGTATCGTTGCCGCACTCGCGCAGCAGCACCATGGCGACGGTGTTCTCCCCCATCGACAGGAGGTCGGCAGAGAAAGAGAGGTCGAGCGTATCCCTTTGCGGCTGTTCGATTATCTCAGCGATGGGTTCACCGTTGAGGAGCCACAGGATATCGCTGCGAGACGAGTGGACATAGCGTCGGAGATGAACCGTCTCGCCACGGTCGAAAGCCTGCTGTGAGTCCTGCTGTTCGAAAACATCGGCGAGGTTCTTTACGCTTGCACCGGCGAAATAGCCGTAGCTCTCGTAGGAGGACTCCTCCTGCGACTCGTCGGCGTGACCATAGCCATAGACATAGGCGGTAAGTCCGCCCGAGAGATTGCTGAGCGTATGGGCTGATGGCTCGACTCGGATGCGTGCATAACTATAGTCGGCATCCTGCGAGAATGGCGAGAAGAGATGTCCGACGCGCTGACCGTCGAGGAACGTCTGACTGACGGTAGCGGTAGGCGTGATCACCTGCACGTAGTGTTCGGTAATCTGCGGACTTGGGCATGGAGAGAAAACGGTGGTGCGCACGCGCTGTTCGGTCGGAGAGATCCAGAGCATGAAAGGGTCGCCGAATCCGTTGCAGAATCCGCCGATGGCGTACTGCGTCACAGCAATCGGCTTATCGCTCTCAATCCTGACGTCGGAGTTAGAGAGTTCCAACTCTATGTACTGTTCCTCTCCCATCGTATAGCGTTCGGATCGTCCGTTGGTGGTCATCGTCACATGCGTTTCGGGTTCATCGCCCTTGATCAGCAAGCGGCTGTCCCGTTCCCGCTCGAGGGTGGGGTTGACCAGGAAATGTCTGCCCCATGCGCTGGTAGGCGGGAGTTGTTCGACGAGGACGTCGCAAGCCGGGCAATCGTTGGGCACGAAGGGGCAGTAATTGCCTGAGAAGACAGCGATGGGGCGGCAGGAAGCGGAACGCACGCGCGACCCCAAGAGTCCGACACCAGCGAGCAGGAGCGTCTGTCCCCTATCGAGTCGGAAGGAATGAGTCGTTCCCTTGAGATAGGTCAAGACGTTATCGAAATAGACATCGTTGGCGAAAGTCACCTCGACCTCGGTCCCGTCCTCCACCGCCACGACCAGTGCGCAAGCCTCGTCGGGCGACGCGTAACTGACGATGCGGTAGTCGCGTCCGAGAGAGGGAACAGGCAAGACGATGGAGGCATCGAAGGAATAGTCGGCATAGTTGCCGAGGTAGACACTGACGGTGTCGGAGGTCGTGACACGGAGGCCGCGGTCGGCGATCATCACGGTATCGCCCCAGCTGCCGCTATAGACCTGTTCGGCTGGCACATTGAGACGTACGGTCTGTCCGGCATCGACGGAAAACGACTGACGGTAGCCCGTCCGCGGATTAGTGATTTCGCCGGTGCACGCCTGTCTTGCCGCCACGAGGACCCATAACTGAAGGTTCCGGGAGAGGGGGACAGGAACGAGGTTGCCCTCGTCATCCTGATCCTGATAGATCGGAATCTCGGGAGCAAAACCCATCATACCGAGATAAAACTCCGTTCCCTCGGTTGAAAAGCCATTCGCCGCCGAAGAATGAAAGACGGCAAAGACACAGAGCACGATATAGAATAGAAACCTCCTCATTCCGCCACAAAAATACGCAAAAAAAGCGGACGGTCACACGTCCCACAATGGGTTAAAGTGTGTGTATCCGTCCGCAAATCCGTTGTTTCTTCAGAACCCGATGGAGAGCGGGGTTGAGACTCAGCGAGAGAGATAGGCGTCGATGGCCGCTGCGGCGCGCCGTCCGTCGCCCATGGCGAGGATGACCGTTGCACCGCCGCGCACGATATCGCCTCCAGCAAAGATCGTCGGGATGCTATCGCTCTGCATATCGTCATTGACCACGATGGTCCCCTTGCGGGAGATATTGAGTCCTTCGATGGAAGACGGCACGATCGGGTTCGGGGAGACACCGATGGCCACGACGACCATATCGGCCTCCAAGACCTCGACGGCACCCGGTATCTCGACAGGGCGTCGTCGTCCGCTCTCGTCAGGCTCGCCGAGTTGCATCTTCTGGAGTCGTACTGCCTTGACGCGTCCCTTGTCGTCGCCGATGTACTCGATCGGGTTGTGAAGAGTGAGGAACTCAACCCCTTCCGCCTTGGCATGGTGTACCTCCTCGAGACGTGCCGGCATCTCCTCCTCGCTGCGTCGATAGACAATCGTAGCCTTCTCAGCCCCCATACGCAGGGCGGTACGGACAGAGTCCATGGCGGTGTTGCCACCACCGACGACAATCACCTTCCGACCACGGAAGACAGGCGTATCGGTCTCGGGATTTCCTGCGTCCATCAGATTGACGCGCGTCAGGTACTCATTGCTACTGAGGACGTTAATGAGGTTCTCGCCAGGTATGTTCATAAAGCGTGGCAGTCCGGCGCCACTTCCGACGAAGAGGCACTCGTAGCCCTGTTCGCGGAGCTGGGAGACGGAGACGGTCTTGCCCACGACGCAGTCGGTCACGAACTTGACTCCGAGCCTCCGGAGCGTCTCGATCTCGGCATCGACCACGGCATTCGGCAGTCGGAACTCGGGTATGCCGTACTTGAGTACTCCTCCGATCTCGTGCAGAGCCTCGAATACCGTCACCTCGTAGCCCATCTTGATCAGGTCGCCGGCGCAGGAGAGTCCACTCGGACCGGATCCGATGACACCGACCTTATGCCCGTTAGAGGACCGGCATTCAGGAAGAGAGGCCTTGCCGCTGTTGCGTTCGAAATCGGCGGCGAAGCGTTCGAGGTTGCCGATAGCGACAGGCTTGCCGTTCATCTTGAGATGGATACAGCTCCCCTCGCACTGTTTCTCCTGCGGGCAGACGCGTCCGCAGACGGCAGGCAGCGAGCTGGTCTTCTTGAGTACACGTGCCGCCTCGGCGAACTCGCCACGTTCGATATTCTTGATAAATCCGGGAATGTCGATATTGACAGGGCACCCCTCCATACAGGACGGTTTGCCGCAGTCGAGACAGCGTTTTGCCTCGGTCACGGCCTGTTCGGCGGTCAGTCCCTGGTTGACCTCGTCGCGTGAGCGAGCACGGAGTACGGGGTCGAGTTCGTTCATCGGAACGCGCTCGATTGCGGTGCGCTCCTTTGGTTTCATGCTCTTGCGCAGTTCGTCGCGCCAAGAGGCATTTCTATCTTCTGTCATATCTGTTTTATGAATTTACTGACTTACAAACTATAAAAATAAGGGATCCTCATCGCAGCGGCTTCTGCATCTCGACTGCCTCGAGGTCACGGTAGGCTCCGAGCCGCGTCATCATCTGGTCGAAATCGACCTGATGAGCGTCGAACTCCGGTCCGTCCACGCAGACGAACTTCGTCTCGCCACCGACGTTGACCCGGCAGGCACCGCACATGCCCGTTCCGTCCACCATAATGGTATTGAGCGAAGCGATGGTCGGCACGTCGTACTTCCTGGTCAGGAGAGAGACGAACTTCATCATGATGGCAGGTCCGATGGTGACGCAGAAGTCCACCTTCTCACGCTGGATAACGTTCTCCACGCCATTGGTGACAAGTCCTTTGGTACCATAGGATCCGTCGTCGGTCATGATGACGACCTCGTCCGCCCATTGCTTCATCTGTTGCTCGAGAATGATGAGTTCCTTGGTCCGAGCCGCCTGCACGACGATCACGCGATTGCCTGCCTTCTTCATTGCCTCGACGATAGGGAGCATGGGCGCGGTTCCGACGCCACCGCATGCGCATACCACGGTACCGTAGTTGCGGATATCGGTCGGACGTCCGAGCGGTCCGACGACGTGCGCGATTGTCTCGCCCTCCTCCATGGCGCAGAGACGTGCGCTGGTGTGTCCGACAGCCTGAACGACAAGCGTGATGGTGCCACGCTCGGTGTCGGCGGAGGCGATGGTGAGCGGAATACGTTCGCCCTTGTCATCAATTTTCACAATCACGAAATTGCCCGGTTTGCGGCTTTGGGCAATGAGAGGTGCCTCCACGTCGAGTCGCACGACCTTCTCGGAGAAACGCTCCTTCTTGACTATTCTGTTCATCTGGATCAGTAATTGTTAAAGTATAGGTAGATTGGTGGCAAAATTATACATTTTCCATGCGACGGACAAAAAAAAGCACCGGCGCAGGGATATTTTACGTAAATCCCTTACGTCGGTGGAAAGTGGGCGGAGTTATTCCAAGAAGAGATAGCCGTCGGTAAAGGCATCGGGGAAGAGGAACTTTCTATTATGGGAGCCACCGGCGGACGCATGTCGGACTGGTCCTGCCCAAGATCCTGGTCTATCCATTTGATGTCCGGACACTTGGCGGCGATGCGCTGCTGGATGTCGAGAAACAGTTGTGCGAAAATTGAATTCATGGTGTGTTGGTGTTTATTTGTTTAGAATCTTCTTTATCTCATCCTCGATCAGGCGCATCACCTTCCTGTTCAGTTCCTTGCTCTCGCCCATGAACTGGCGCTTGGGCATCTGGAACCCCTTGCCACGCCCTGCGCGCAGTCCCTCGTTGTGCACCTTGGCGTAAGGAACGTCGTTGGTGAGCGTCACCTTGGCGTTTCCAGGCGTGTACTTGATGGACGAGTAGAGATGGTTGCGCCCGGAGAGGAGCGTCTTGTACTGTCCTGCCGCTCCCTTCGCCTTGCCTATGCGCTTGGACGGCTTCCACGGGTGCAGCCCGCCATCGACGAAGCCGCCCTTCTTGAAGTTCTCCGAGAAGTGGTCCTTTGCCATGCGTCCTGCCTTGACCGGCAGCACACGGCTTATGAGGCGTTTGACAGCCTCCTGATTGGCTTTTAACAGCCGTGAGAATTGCTGTGGTGTCATGTGTGATGTGTGGGTTTATGGATTATCACTTCTCCTCATCCGCTTCCGGCGGCGTGTCGGCTTTTTCCCTATAGCCATATCACTTTCCCTCATTAACGATCACAGGCACTATTGTCAGCACCTTAATGAATCTGATGTTTTCGCCCTTGTGCCTGTCTTTTATCTTCTTTTCCGCTTTTGACACATCGTTGTTTGGATTTGTCATATCGATTGTTGTAGTCTCATCGGAGAGAATTTTCATAGAAAGTTTTTCCATAATGTATTGCTTTTATAAAAAAGTTTGTATGTTTGCGCATACAAGAGAATGATTATTAGTGTTCGACCATCTGGGAGGCTACCCAATCGGCCCACTTTTAGTCATTCTTTTTTTGCTTTATACTGTACGGATACTCCTTTACAAGTGAACCATTCCGACGGACTTGGCATTTTATGACGAAAATTTCACCTCTGTGGAATACTTCGTATGAAGTGTAGTTCAATACACCTTCGCTAATTTTCAGCTTATAGTTCTTTCTGCTCATATCGATAGGCAGATATTTACCATTCTTTATCTTCCGCAGGAGCGTGTGCAGATGCCTTGCTGCATCTGTCTCAAGACCAGTGTACAAATGGTCTCGTATTCGTTTGAACTCGCGTTTCCCGAAATATAACGTACCAGTATAAAGTCCTTTGTGTTGATACTCTGCAATACCTTTCTCTCTCAGATACTCTAACACGCTATGCTGCGCTTTTTTGAAGGCTTCATAGTTTGTATTTGGTGTAAGATTTTCCAGCCTGTTCTTCTCCCTTATCTTACGTTCTGCGCGCTCAATGCTCTTTGAAACCTTTCCGCAATGATGACAATCCTTCTTGCTTGCCAAGTCCGAGAAGAGGGCGAACAGCCTGTTGCCAGAGAACTGACACGATGCGCAGCTGTCCGGATAGTACGGATGCTTGTCGGAGAAGAGGTGTCCGTCCTTGCCGGGATTGTTCTCGAGTCCGGACTGCGGATTGTCCTTCTCTGTTCCGGAAGGTCTGGCGGTGCAGTCCTTGTCGGTTGCCCGCAGCTCGCACTTGCAGTTCCATCGGTCGCCCGGTCGGTGCTCCTTCCAGAACGGGTCATCGACGGGCAGCACGGTTCCCCAGAAGACGCGGTGGTCGGCTCCGGGCGTCGGCGAGGTTGAGGGTATCCATTCCAGGTTAGGCAGCACGTCCTTCTCCGCCTCGAACTGCTGCCACGCTGCTGGAGTATTACCTGCACATAGACCCGAGGAAGCTGACCGACGAGGAATGGGCGTGGAAGTTCAACGCCTTGGCGGATATAAGGAAACGGGAGGCTGGCGGGTAGGCAATAAAAAAGCCGCCCTGGAAAGGACGGCTTGTGTATGGTGAAATGATGAAGCTGTCAAAATGGGCCCCTGAATTTTCGTATGCGGCGCATTGCGCTGTCATCGCGGAAAGCGGCTCCAGTGAAGAAATATAGGAATAAATGTATAAGAAAGCACACAAGCGAGGCGGCTATATAGCCAGCAAAAAACCATATCAACGTTTTTGCAACGCCGAAGATGCAGAAACATGCAACAAGAGCAGCTAATGCAATGATGATGATTACGGCTTTCATATTGATTCCTAATTGATTTCAAGTCAAATATAATATTTTCAAACGACAATGGCAAGCAATTCGGTAAAATTCAACATAGAGATAGGTGGAACCGCCTACACTGGCATTGCCCAGCTCAGCGAAGCCATGGACGACCTGAACGTGAAAGTGAACAAAACGCAGGGACTTCTGGATATGTTTGGAGAGAAAGCATTGGGACTAAATGCCATAACCGACATTATTGGCTTTCTGTGTTCGTCGTGGGTGCCGCCGTCCCGGTGAAGGTGTCCGGCGTAGTCACTGAGTGTGTGTGGTTGTTGAACTTGTCTATCAGCCCGTTCAGCTTGTCGGTCAGTTCCTGTATCTTCACCAATCCTCCGTTGCTTCCGCCGTTGAGCTTCACCTCGGCTGTCAGCTCCACCTTCTCCACCTCGGAGAGCATCACCACGGCGAAGTCGCGCTTGTCGCCATCGCTGAGGTCGGCCACGAGCACGCAGCTCCCTACCTTGGGCGTGAGCAGCATGCGTGAGTTGTTGCTGTCCTCGGCTATCACGCGCAGCCGCACGTCCTCGAAGACGAGGTCGCCGTAGCGCACGCTGCATGTGTCCCCGCTCACCTTCGTCACCTCGGCGGTGAAGAGTCCGCGGTCGATGTCAGCGCCTGTCAGCTGGCACAGTTTTTGTTTTATTTCCTCATAAACGCCCATATAATGAAACAGTTGATCGTTATTATTTCTTTTCTTCTCGCTGCCGCCGGCATCGCTCAGACGCGCATTCCCGGCAACACTATTGTCCGTGGTACTGGCGGCATTGGCCGTCATACGTATAAGCTTTATTTCAAGGGCGGCCGTTACTTCACCGACGATGCCCACATCACCCAGAGCGGCGACACCACATGGTTCCCTCTCGCTGCCAAGGTCAGGATAGTCAAGGCTAACCCGGACTTCAGACTCCGTCATTCCAGAGGAATGGGTTTCCCTAACTTCCGTGTTCACTGGACGGATAAGCAGTCCAAAGAGGCTTGCCACTGGCAGCATGTCGATTCGCTCGAGGACTTCACCGTCCAGTTCTTCGACGAGTGGCCGGGGTGTATCGACATAGATACAACCTTGACAGCTGCCGACGCCGAATTCATACCTTAGACAAGCCGTCTTCCTAACGACACCGTCCTTTTCCCGCCCGACGACGAGAACTCCACCTCCGTGCCTGTCACGTAGTAGGTGCCGTCCTTCTCGGGATATTCCACGTCGTGCAGGCGAACCTTGGCGGTGGGCGCGACATACGGGATGAGCCATCCTGTGAACGAGCCATCGTATCCGTCGTAGCTGTACATGCCTATGATCTGCTTGCCAAGACGGTCTATCTCCTTGGTGTCCGACGTGGGTGACTTGAACGACTTCTTCGTTCCGCCCTCGGTGCCGAACTTCACTTTCTGTTCCTTGCCGTTCTTGTCCTTGTAGGTCAGCTCCACCTGCACCTTCTCGTCCTCAGCCTTGCGGTACTTGAGGTTGGCGCTCTCGATCATCTCGTACCACTTCTTCTTGAGCGGCAGGTAAAGTGTTTTTTCTTCCATAATCACTTGTCTTTATTAAAAAGTTTGTATGTTTGCAATGATTCCAAGTCTCATTTGGAAGACGGATGTTACGCTTCGGGCGGCTTCTGTGAACTCACCTCAACCGCAAAACGGTTGAGGTGCGATTTTTTTAGAAGTCTATGATATTTTTTCTTCCATAATGTATTGCTTTTATAAAACTTATTCGTATGTTTGTGGTGGATCTGGGGCATCCTCGCTATACAGCGACCCGGAACCTCCGCCGCTTGTGATTTATATCACAAGCGGTTGTTTTTTGTATATCTGCGAAGTCTTTTACCTTGAATTATCCATATCTCCCGGCTCTTATGACTTCGATTCAGATAGTTCAACACGGTTTTTCTTACCATCTTTTTGTCGAACGACTCAGGAACTTGCAGTACAATATTGTCCGCTTGAAGTTTAGCACTCTTTATGTGGTTTTCAATAGCACTCTTTACTTGTTTTGCATTAGTCGAACAGAGCCATGAGCTTGTTGCCCGAGTACGGACACGATGCGCAGCTGTCCGGATAGTACGGATGCTTGTCGGAGAAGATGTGTCCGTCCTTGCCGGGGTTGTTCTCAAGACCGAACTGCCGTACATCATCGGCGCAACGCAGGTGGTCTCTGAACTGATGCAGGTGAAGAAGGTTCAGATAAAAAACTTGTAGAGGCCTCCCGGGGCTCTGTAGAGGAGAACTGGGTGGCCTATGTGGACACGCTGCTGGAGTATTACCTGCACATAGACCCGAGGAAGCTGACCGACGAGGAATGGGCGTGGAAGTTCAACGCCTTGGCGGACATAAGGAAACGGGAGGCTGGCGGGTAGGCAATAAAAAAGCCGCCCTGGAAAGGACGGCTTGTGTATGGGGGAAGATATATCTTAACCTATCATCAGAACCACCTGAAAGGATTAGCGCTGATGTCAACGTCGCCTTTGATTACATAGTGATAAAGGAATTTAATCACAAAAAAAAGAGCGCGAATTATACCTATTATCAGTGCCCATCCAACGATATATGCAAGAATTGTCATGAACATGGCTTTGTGTATTTAAGTTTCACTACAATGATATGAAAAATATTTCACAATGGCAAGCAATTCGGTAAAATTCAACATAGAGATAGGCGGAACCGCCTACACTGGCATTGCCCAGCTCAGCGAAGCCATGGACGACCTGAGTGTGAAAGTGAACAAAACGCAGGGTTTGTTCAAATCGTTCGGTGCCGCTGCTCTTGGATTCAACGCTGCGATAGACTTCGTCGGCAAGGTGTCCTCTGCTTTAGGCGGCATCGCCGCGCCGGCAATGGAAGCCGAGACGCAGCTGCAGAACCTGAAGACGCTGTACAGAGGCAACGCTGAAGGGGCAAAGGACATGTACGACCGCATAGCGCAAACATCCACTGACTTATCCGGATTAGGATTTTCATAAAACCGCCAAGTTTCAGAATGTTCCGAATAAATAGCAAACGCTAATTAAAACCATAAACAGAACGGAAGCGGACGCTGCCAGAATCCGTTTCAAAACCTTTATTTTTCTCTTGAACCATGGCACAGTCCGAAGAGGTTCGGCTCTGTCCATCGGGCCACAAGAAAGTTTTTTTTATGAGTCCCAAATTATAGAAAAACTTTTGAGACAAACGGCTCCCCTACCCCATCAAAATCTTTTTTTCGGACCCGCAAAAAAAGAAAAGAGACAGTGGAGTAACAGTGGAGTAGTAGTGGAGTAGTAGTGGAGTAGTGGTGGAGTGGTATTGGAGTAGTATTGGAGTCGTATTGGAGTGGTATTGGAGTAGTATTGGAGTGGTATTGGAATCGTATTGGAGTCGTATTGGAGTCGTATTGGAGTAGTGAGATGGGAAAGAGGGGAGAGAGGGGTGCGGGGTGCGTGGAATGAGAAGAGAACGGGAGGAAAAAGTAAATAAAGGGACGGGGTGAGAAATTCATAAAATTTGTTTATCTTTGCCCCTCAAAATGCCCTTTCGGCACCAAAAGAGATCACAACAAACTAAAAACAAATAACTTAAACCAAAGAAAATGCTTAACAAAGGTTTCGCAACAGTCATTGCCATCCTGCTGTTCCTCGCCTGTGCATTCTACCTGTCGTTCAGCGTAGTGACATCGCACTACGACACGAAGGCTCAGGAATATGCTCAAGGAGACGCACAGAAGTACACGGCATTCATCGATTCGCTATCGAACGAACCTATCTACCTTGGCTATACGCTGAAGGAATGTCGCGAGAAAGAACTGAACCTCGGTCTGGACCTGAAGGGTGGCATGAACGTCATCCTGGAGATTTCGGTTCCGGACATCGTGAAGGCCCTTGCCAACTCGAACAACGAGGGATTCAACAAGGCACTTGACCTGGCGAAGAAGCGCCAGAGCGAGTCGCAGGACGACTTCCTGACGCTGTTTGAGAAGGCCTATACGGAGACCAACCCGGGCGGAAGTCTGGCAGCGGTATTCTCCTCCTACGAACTGAAAGACAAGATCAGCCTGAACTCGACGAACCAGGAAGTGATGAAGGTGTTGCGCGAAGAGGTGGACGCCACCGTCAGCAACTCGTTCAACATCCTGCGTACGCGTATTGACCGCTTCGGCGTCGTACAGCCGAACATCCAGCGTCTGGAGAACTCCGGCCGCATCCTGGTAGAGCTGCCAGGCATCAAGGAGCCAGAGCGTGTGCGCAAACTCCTGCAGGGATCTGCCAACCTGGAATTCTGGGAGACCTATGAGGTATCGGAGATCCTCGGCGGGATTCAGGCCGCGGACGCGGAGTTGCGCACGATCGTCGCAAGCGGCGTAAAGGACAGCACCTCCAACACGGGTGCCGTGGCAGACACGGCGAAAGCCGTAGCAGCAGCGACATCGAAGGACAGCGTGCTGGCAGCACTGCAGCAGAAGAGCAAGGAATCCGCAACCGACGCCAATCCGTCCGACGCGGCAGCTCAGGCACAGGCTGAGAAAGAGCATCCGCTGCTGGCGTTGCTGAACATGAGTTCGACGCAGGGATGTGTCGTAGGAACGGTACACAGCAAAGACACGGCGAAGGTGCGCGAATACTTCGAGATGAAGCAAGTGAGGGCGCTGCTGCCATCGAACCTCTCGCTGAAGTGGGGTGTGAAGGCAGTGGACCCAGCGGGCAACTACTTCTACCTCTATGCGATCAAAGCCACAAGCCGTGACGGCAAGGCACCACTGGAAGGCGACGTCATCACGGACGCCTCATCGGACTTCGGTCAGTACTCAGCATACGCCGAAGTGAACATGCAAATGAACCCGACGGGAGCGCAGACCTGGGCTCGCCTGACGGAGCAGAACGTAGGCAAGTGCATTGCCATCGTGCTGGACGGATACGTATATTCCGCCCCACGCGTAAACGACAAGATCTCGGGCGGAAGGTCGCAGATCACGGGAGACTTCACAGTGGAAGAGGCCAAGGACCTTGCCAACGTGCTGAAGTCGGGTAAGATGCCCGCTCCCGCAGTCATCGTACAGGAGGACGTAGTGGGTCCGTCGCTGGGTCAGGAGGCCATCACATCGGGTCTCTACTCTGCGATCGTAGCCTTCGTTCTGATTCTGCTGTACATGATCTTCTACTACGGAGTAACGCCGGGTCTGGTAGCCGACGGAGCGCTGATTGTAAACATGTTCCTGCTGTTCGGCATCCTGGCATCGTTCAAGGCGGTGCTGACGCTGCCTGGCATCACGGGTATCGTGCTGACGCTGGGTATGGCCATCGACACGAACGTGCTCATCTACGAAAGAATACGCGAGAACATGCGTTCGGGCAAGCAGCTGAACAAAGCCGTGGAGGAAGGCTACTCGGGAGCAGCCTCCGCGATCATCGACGCAAACATCACGACGATCCTCACGGGTATCGTTCTCTTCCTGTTCGGTACGGGTCCTATCAAGGGCTTCGCCACGACACTGATCATCGGTATCATCACGTCGTTGCTGACGGGATTCGTCCTCTCGCGCATCGTCTATGACTACCTGATCCGCAAGAACAAACTCTCGCAAAGCATCGAGTTCTGCACCTCGTGGAGCAAGAACTGGCTGCAGAACGTACAGTTCAAGTTCATTGAAAAAAGAAAAATCGCCTACATCATCTCGGGCACCCTTCTGGTGATCGGCATCGTATCGCTGTGTGTGCGCGGCATGAGTCAGGGCATTGACTTCTCAGGCGGACGCAACTACGTGGTCACGTTTGACAAAGCCGTATCGACGGAAGAGGTGAAATCGATGCTGGCAGACCAGTTTGACGGTCAGGCGCCATCGGTGATCACCATCAAATCGTCGGAGGTGGACAACTCGGGTTCGCGCGTGCGCATCTCGACGAACTTCAAGGTGGAGAGTGACGACAAGAACGTGGACAGAGAGATCGTGGAGCGCATCTACAAGGGTCTTCAGCCGTTGCTGAAAGAGGGTACGACCAAGCAGCAGTTCATCGACAACAACATCCTCTCGTCGCAGAAGGTGGGTCCTACGGTGGCTGATGACATCAAGCACGACGCAGCCATGGCTGTCACGTTCGCCCTTATCGTCATCTTCCTCTACATCCTCATCCGATTCAAGTCCGCAGCGTTCTCTGCCGGAGGTGTGGCAGCGCTGGTACACGACACGATGCTCATCATCGGAAGCTTCTCGCTGCTGTACTCGATCATGCCATTCTCGATGGAAGTGGACCAGTCGTTCATCGCAGCCATCCTGACAATCATCGGATACTCGATCAACGACACGGTGGTCATCTTCGACCGCGTGCGTGAGTACCGCCAGCTGTATCCGAACCGCGACAATGCCAGCGTGATCAACGCATCGCTGAACTCGACGCTGTCCCGTACGTTCAATACGTCGTTCACGACGTTGCTCGTATTGCTCACGATCTTCATCTTCGGAGGTGAGTCGATCCGCGGTTTCGTATTCGCCCTGCTGATCGGTGTGATCGTCGGAACGTATTCTTCCGTATTCATCGCATCACCAATTGCGTATGACATACTGGAAAAGACGGAAAAGAAGAAAGGCAAGAGATAAGATTCCACTAAAATCAAGAACTAAAAACTGGGCAGGTGCGTCGGAGAATACGTACCTGCCCAGGTTTTTTTACTCATGTAGAGGCATGACACGGAAGGAAAGCAGCGCAAAGTCCACGATGGGAAAGGAGGCGTAGGGCAAACGCAAAAGCGCAAGGAAAAACAAAATAACCATTGCGGACTAAAAAAAGGGCCGTTTCTCTTCGTTGTTTCGTTCCAAATCCATAACTTCGCTACGAATATCCATCAGAGTGTAAACATGCAAAGTTGTATTCGCTATTTATTCATCGTTGTTTCGGTATGCTGCACGATAGTCATGAGCCATGCGGAGACCACCGTAGGGATTGTACGTCCAGCCCTGATGACTGCCCCGATAGGGTTCGCAGCCACAGACGGGGCGAGCTACGGCATCCCAGTGTGCAATCCGACGAGCGGAGATCTGGAGGCCCCTGCGGGCTGGCACATCGTGACGTGTTCGACGATAGCGGAAATCAATACGGCGATGGGGACAGCGAACACGATCATCCTGATACCTGCGGGAACGACCCTGGGCACAGGAAACAGAAGTACGAACTCGACCAACGACCTCTACATCAGCGGGAAGAGCAACATCACCATCATCGGAATGGGAGGCGTAACGGTCAAGAAGATCGTCGTACAGGGAATATGCAACAACGTATTGGTAAGAAACATCACCATCACCGACTTCAAATACGACGGAATGCCGATCACGGCGAGCGGACACATCTGGATCGACCACTGTACGATCGGCTGGGACGTCACGTCGTCGGACAAAGAGAATCCGGACGGGGCGATGGACATCTACAGCAACTCGAACCTGTACCTTACCATCTCGTGGTGTATCTTCCGCAATCACTGGAAGACCATGCTGCACGGCAAGGACGACGGTGACAACGGAGCAACGAAGCGTCACGTCACCCACTACTGTAACTACTACTACAACACGCACCAGCGAACACCGCGCATCCGTGGCGGTCAGACGCACGTGCTGAACTGCCTGTACGAGAACACAGGATTCGGCCGGACGGCGAACATGACAAACGACGAATACGACCACGCGTACAAGATGCTATACCAAGACGACGGGGAGTACCTGAAGACGCGTCACGTGGTCACGGACGGATACGGCATCATGGCGACGAACAACTCGGACGTGGTGGTGGAGAACAATTTCTTCTACGACGTGCGCTGGCCTATCGTATGTTCGACACCGTGTGAGGATTTCACAGCCAAATACGGCGAGCTGCAGTCGCCGGACATCTGTAACGGATGCGTGACGAGCCGAACCGCCAACGCAGGCGTAAAATATTGCCGCCAGACGGGTAACGAATACTACGACCTGGGGTTGCCGACGCAGGTGGCCGTAAAGAAAGAGTCGGCGTCGTGTCCGAATGCCGCCTGCGACACGATCCACGTCCCACTCTCCTACTTCATCAACCCGGAGATGCTGAATCCAGGTGGACGGTCGATCAAGTTCGACGAGCACGACCCGTCCAACGCCTTCGTTCCGGAGGCTATCAGCGGCTACTACCCTGATGGCTATGAGAAATACGACGCGAACGAAGTGCGTCAGATTGTCTCGACGTGTGCGGGAGCCGACCTGTATGACATGAACGAATGTCAAGCCCTGGCACCGACGCTGACACTGACGTCGGGCAGTCTGGACCAGAGTTCGATTACGTCGATCAGTCCGATTGTGCTGACATGGGGCGGCGGAGCATCGTCGGTCAAGGTAACGGGTTTGCCGGAGAGCAACTTCACCATCAATGCGGGCGCCAAGACCGTGACCATCAGCGGCACGCTACAAACCGACGATGCGAACTTCTCGGTGATGACACTGGGAGGCAAGGCCGGCGAGACGGTCATCATCACGGGAACCCTGTCGAAGAACGGGAGTCTGATCCCCGTCAGTTCGACCGACGCCGCAAGCGGTGGGGACGGCTCGTCGAACTCGGAATGTCCGAACCTGGCCTGCGTCACCGCAACGGGACTGAGCTCGGGCAACTACACCCTGCGTCTATATGACACCACGGAACAGGAAGTACGCACGCCATTCGTAGGAACGCTGAACGGCGGAACCGTGTGCTTCTGTTTCTCACTGGACGCACTGACGTCGGGCAACTACACTTGGAAACTATACAAAGAAGGAACAGCAGAAGCCGTTGCGACAGGCAGCCTGAACGTGCAGTAAGCGCGCAACGGAATAACCTGAAGAAAGAACAAAAAACAAAACCTAATCTATGAAAAGACCCGTTTCTGCCAGAGAGAGAAAGCACCTTCTGCTCGTTGTCCTGTCTTTCGTGCTGGGATGCAACGTTGCCTTAGCAGCCGTTCGTCCTGCGTTGGAGAACCGTCCAGTCGGCTTTGCCGGTCTGACGGGACATTACGGAATCCCGGAATGCAACAACGACGGCACTTGGAAGAGCACCGTCACCCAAAACGGAACGACCTATACGGTGGTGGAGGTAGATAACCAGAACGACCTGAAGAGCAATATCAAGAACAACACCATCGTATTGGTTAAACCGGGCTCGTACACGAGTTTCACAATCGACGGCATCAGCAACTTCTCGCTGATCGGCGAGAGCGGAGTGGTCTTTTCGAGCGGATGTTCGGTAAAGGGAAGTTCCAGCAACATCCTGGTGCGCAACGTATCCGTCATCGGGTACAGTACTGACGGACTGGACATCACGGGAGCCGCCACCAACATATGGATTGACCACTGCACCATCGGATGGAACCAGACATCGACCGACCGCGAGCATCCGGACGGAGCAATGGACATCACGGGCAACAGCACGACGAACATCACCCTGTCGTGGAACAAATACATGAACACGTGGAAGTCGATGCTGCACGGCAGCGGAGACAGCGACGGACTGACGGCAAGACACATCACCCACTACTGTAACTACTACTACAACACATGGGAGCGTACGCCCCGCATCCGAGGCGGCGAGACGCACGTGCTGAACTGCCTGTATGAGAACACGGGATTCGGACGGACGTATAACCTGACACAAACGGAATACACCATGGCGAAAGAACTGACGTGCGGATATGACGATGAGTACCTCTCGGACCGTCTGATCAACGCCATCGGCTACGGCATCATGGCCGCCAAGCAGGCGAACGTGAACGTGGACTCGTGCTTCTTCTTCGACGCACTATGGCCCATCGTCGCCTCGCGTCCGACCGACGAATTCGAGGAGAAATACGGCGACCTACAGTCGCCGGACATCAAGAACAGTTCGAACGGCGGCTGTACAGCGGTGAGACAAAGGGGCAACGGATACTATGACATGGGATTGCCAGACAAGATCTGGTGCAGAACGGCATACGGGAACTACACCGACTTCCAGAACGTCCCTCTGGACTATTCGTACGAAAGCGGTGGAAAGACTCGCTATCTGATCAAGCCGGACCGCCTGAACCCAGGAGGACGGTCGATCAAGTTCGACGAATATAACCCGGAAGGGGCGTGGAACCCATCCTCGTACAGCGGGTACTACCCAGCCGACTACGTGCCGAGAGAAAACAAAGACGTCCGCGAACTGGTGCAGTCCTATGCGGGAGCGGATGCGTACACGATATCGTGTGAGGCAACTCCGCCTACGCTGACGCACAGCGGCGGCGACCTGACGCAGACCAACGTAAGCACCGTTGACCCTATCGTATTCACATGGGGAGGCGGTGCGACAGACGTGGTGGTGACGGGAGTGCCCGTCGGTCTATACACCAAAAACACCGGAACGAAGACGCTGACGATCAGCGGAACCCTATCGAAGACCATCAACTATTCCGTCACGACAAGAGGCGGAAGCGGAGAGGCCATCGCCTATCTGGGTGTACTGTCGAAAGACGAAACGGTGTACAACGTAGAGGACTACAACGGAGAGCCGGTGGACTACAGCGTCTGCGCAAGCCAGCAGAAAGTCACTGCGGACCTACCGTCGAACGGCACCTATACGCTGAACATCTATGACGGCGGGTCGCTGGTAAGAACGGCCTTCAGCGGTACGTTGAGTTCTGGAAAAGTCATCCTAATCTTCTCGACGACGGGTCTGCCGTCCGGCGACTACACGTACAGACTATTGGACGGAACACTTTCGGAAGTCACCTCCGGCAATTTCTCCATTGACTAAGCAAGATGTTCAGAGAAGGACGAATCGGACTGTTCCTACTGCTAACGGCACTGCTGACAGGATGTAACGATGAATCGTCGATCCCGGATGCACCTGTCTATGTGGAACGGAACCTGCTGTCGGAGGCGCAGGCACTGCGTACCACAGGAGGGTACGTAGAAATCATAGCCGGAAGCAAAGTGTCGGACCGACTGGGATATGGCGGCATCCTGATCTATCACACCCTATCGGACGAGATTTGTGCGTTCGATATGTCCTGTCCGGTGGAGAAAAGCAGAACCATCCGTGCGTACATAGACGAAACAGGCATCTATGCCACCTGTGAAGGATGCGGATCACGCTACAACGTCTCGTACGGAAGCGGTGCCCCCATATCGGGCAGCGCGAAGGAGGGCCTGAAAAAATATGAGGTCCGGACTACCGGAACGACCATCACCGTATTCCGGTAACCATCTGAAAGACAGGGGGTATATCATCCATTCCGAAGAACGCGACCCTTCCACAACGGAGCAGACGCCCAACCGCCCACCAGAGAAATCAACACATAGAAAGGATAGAGCACCTGCCATACGGGCAACCATAGAAGGCTGCCCCACTGGTTAAATCGCCGTGCCTGGGAGAAAAACAAAGGCAGTTCGACGAGCAAAAGCAGAAGAATGGTCCACACATAACAACGCAGGGAAAAAAGAGGCAGCACCACCATCAACAAACAGAGACAGAAGACAAAAAAAGCCATGAGAAGAGAAACGGGGTCGTGAAAGTCGCGTACCTTCCTGACCCAGCGGAATCTCTGACGGAAGAAAGAGGCAAGGCCGCAAGGCGCAAGGGTATCGACCACCCCCTGTGGCGAATCGAGATAAGCGACCGACAGCCCCCGACGGCGAAAAGCCTGAAGGAGAAACACATCATCGCCAGAGGCACAGCGGGCACCCGGAATATCCGAGGAACCCTGCAGACACATAAAATCGGAACGGAAGAACGCCATGTTGGCCCCATTGCACAAGACCGGTACACGAAGCCAAGCCGTCAGACGGGTAACCGCCTGCAGACTCATCCACTCCAAAGACAGAAAAGAAGAGCCGCGGAGACGAACCGGTCCGAGCAAAAGACGAGTATCGGAAGAACGGAAAGAACGACTCACCTCCTCGACCCATCCACCGGACATAAGACAATCAGCGTCGGTAGTCATAATCAACGTATCGGAGAAAGACTGCGAATAGGGAGAGACAAACGAAATGCCCGTCAGCAAGGCAGCCTTCTTCCCTACCCCAGCAGAACGAAGCAGGATGAAATGCCGGAAAGAGGAGGCAAACTGCCGCGCCAGAGTCCACCCGTTGTCGGAAGAATGGTCATCCACGAGTACGAGTTCGAAATCCGAACAGGTCTGACGGCTCAATGCCATGAGAAGACCATGCAGATTAGGTTCCTCGTCGCGAAAGGCAACGACAACGCGAACGGCGAAACGGTCCGGATGAGCAGAGAAGCCTACAGCCACTGGACAATACGGTCAAGATGGTTACCATTGGATCCCTTGATCAGAATAGAGCGATCGGAAAACGGATGCTGACGGACGTAGCGTATGAGTTCGTCCACATCCTTGAAACGAGGGAAATCCGTCGATACAGACTCGAAACAATCGCCAACAAGATAGACATCGGTCAACCCCTTCTCAAGGCAGAGATTGATGATATTCTGATGCTCCACATTGCTATCATCACCCAATTCGCGCATCTCACCGAGGATGAGCGTCTTCTTCTCCATGGAGACCTCGGCAAAATTCCGAATGGAAGCCGTCATGGACGTAGGATTGGCATTGTAGGCATCGATGATAAGACGGTTGTTCCCGGTCTGCGTGAATTGGCTGCGATTGTTGGTCGGGACATACGCCTGGAGAGCATCGCGAATATCGGCAGCCGGCACACCGAAGAACACACCGACACAGACAGAAGCCATGACATTCTCAGCATTGTAGGCTCCGATAAGATTGGTCTGCACGTCCCACGAAGAGCCATCCTGCATATAGAACCTCAAAGAGAGGAAGGGAGAATTGCCCGTCACCTCGCCATAGACAAGTCCTTCCCTGTGTTCAAGTCCATAGCCGACGGTCGTGATTCCCTCGCTCTTCTGAGAGAGAATAGGATTGTCGAGGTTGACAAAGACCTGTCCGCCTGTCGAGCGCAGAAAGTCATAGAGTTCGCATTTGGTCCGGACGACCCCCTCAAAGCTACCAAACCCCTGAAGGTGTGCCTTGCCTACATTCGTGATGAGCCCGGCATTGGGGGAGACGATGTTGACCAGCGTCTTTATTTCGCCCGGATGATTGGCTCCCATCTCAACTATTGCCAACTCGTGTTCGGGGCGTATGGAGAGCAACGTGAGCGGAACTCCGATATGATTATTGAAATTGCCCTGCGTATGCCAAAGGTTGAACCGGCGAGAGAGGACGGCACTGAGCAATTCCTTGGTCGTGGTCTTTCCGTTGGTCCCGGTAACTCCGATGACGGGGCGTCCCCATGCGATACGATGATAGGAAGCCAGTTGCTGCATGGCAGAGAGCACATTGTCCACGAGGATATATCGATCGTCGGCAACGACAGTCGGATCATCGACCACGGCGAAGGCGCATCCACCATCGAGAGCCTTGGCGGCGTAGGTATTACCGTCGGAGTTTTCGCCTTTCAAAGCAAAAAAAATGCTCCCAGGAGGAGTCTTACGACTATCGGTAGTCACTTCGGGATGGGATTCATAGATACGATAAAGCTGCTGGATGGTCATGAGAGAAAAAAGATTAACTTTGTGCAAATTCAGAAATCAACTACGGAAAGAACAGTCCGCCCGCAAGGGTCCCGTCTTCCGAAACACAAAGGTACAAAGAAAAAGCGTCCCCAAGCGATGTCGATCCTATATAAAATACACCCTCCCAAAGAACTGAAGGGTCAGATTCAGCTACCTGCATCGAAAAGCATCTCGAACCGCGCCCTTATACTCAGCAGCCTCGCTACAGGGAGAGAAGGCATCTCGTATCTGCGGAATCTGGCTGACTGTGATGACACCGCCGTGATGATAAAAGCACTCAAGACCTATTACGAGCATTCAGACAGAAGCGCTACCAGGACCATTGACATCGGTGCCGCCGGAACCTCGATGCGTTTCCTGACCGCCTTTCTGTCCAGTCGGGAAGGAGAATGGGAACTGACAGGAAGCGAACGGATGCAGCACCGTCCCATCCACCTGCTCGTAGAAGCCCTGCGCAGCGTCGGGGCATCCATAGACTACGCAAAGGAAGAAGGATACCCTCCGCTCCGCATTCACGGAAGGACCCTGAAAGGCGGCACTATCCGTCTGAAAGCCAACGTATCGTCGCAGTACATCTCCGCCCTTCTGATGACGGCCCCAAACTTTGAAAACGGACTAAAACTTCAGCTACAAGGCGACCTTATCTCCCTGCCTTACATCCAACTGACAACCCGACTAATGGAAGACTTCGGAATACGAGCGACGTGGTCGGAAGACGGGCACACGATAGAGATACATCCTCAGGATTACCAGATCACCCCCTATGAAATAGAGTCAGACTGGTCAGCCGCCTCCTACTGGTACGAGCTGCTGGCCCTGAAGGGAACAGGAAGTTTCCTGCTGAAAGGCCTGCGAAAGAACTCCCCACAGGGAGATGCCCGTATTGCGCATTACTTCGCACACTTTGGAGTCAAGACCACCTTCGAAGAAGAAGGTGTCCTCATTGAGTGTAACCTCACGCAAAAAGAAACCGGGAAAATAGAACTGAACTTCCTAAACGAGCCGGACATGGCGCAAACTTTTGCCGTGACAGCTTGCCTACAGAACCGTCCGTTCGTATTCTCAGGACTACAAACCTTAAAGATCAAGGAGACGGACCGCATTGCAGCCCTGATTCAGGAACTCGGAAAACTCGGATATGTCCTGTATGAACCATCGGAAGGTCAATTGGCGTGGACCGGTCAGACGAAAGAGAAGGCGGAGACTCCCATCATAGACACCTACGACGATCACAGAATGGCTCTCTCGTTTGCTCCTGCAAGCATCCTGATGCCCCTTCAGATACGGAACCCGGAGGTCGTCAGCAAATCCTATCCTCACTATTGGGAAGACCTGAAATCCACAGGGTTCCGAATAGAAAAAAGAGAAAGCGAGAGGGCATAAATAATGCACCTCAGCATACTTGCCTTTTTTCAAAAAAGCACTACCTTTGCAACTCATTAGAAAAGATACAAATCATAACATTTCAGAAAAAGATGAATGTCGAAAGAAAAGACCTTGACGCCGTAAACGTACAATTGGTCATCTCTGTTGTCAAAGCAGATTATGAGGAGAAGGTGAACAAAGATATCAACACCACCCGCAAGAAAGTCAACATGCCTGGATTCCGTCCTGGTCATGTACCTGCCTCCATGGTGAAGAAGATGTACGGAACGCAAATCCTCGTTGACAACATTAACAAACTCGTCAGTGAAGAACTCTACAAATACATCAAAGACAACAACCTGAGTATCCTGGGAGATCCGCTCCCAAGCGAGAACCAGAAGGACGTCAACTTCGAAACCGACGAGTCCTTTGAATTTGCGTTCGATCTGGGCATTGCCCCTGAAATTGACGCAACGATTGACGGAAAGACGAAGATTCCATACTACCAGATTGAATTGACCGACACGATGATTGACGACCAAGTCAAGACCTATGCATCGCGTTTCGGAAGCTACAGCAAAGCCGAGAAATCGGAAGAAAAGGATATTCTGAAAGTGGATGCGGAGGAAGTCGGCAAGGAAAACGGGATTAAACTGACCGATGCCATCTTCTCCGCACAATACATTGCAGACGCCAAAATCAAGAAATCATTTGTTGGAAAAGCCGTAGGTGACATCGTAACGATGAACCCATCCAAGGCATATGACAACGAGAGTGAAGTGGCAGCACTGTTGAAAATCAAGAAGGAGGAAATCGGCGATCACAACGGAGACTTCAACTTCACCATAAAAGAGATCACCCGTTATACAGAGGCCGAAATCAATCAAGACCTTTTTGACAAAGTATTCGGAAAAGATACAGTGAAAGATGAAAAATCGTTCCGCGAGAAAATCAAGGAGCAGATCCAGAAGAACCTGGATGCTGACTCGGACTATAAATTCAGTCTGGATGCCCGAGAGACCTTGATCAAAAAAGCCGGAGAAATCCAATTCCCAGATGCCTTCCTAAAACGTTGGGCAAAAACCACGAACAAGGAACTGACCGACGAGAAGCTGGAAGAGCAATATGCAGATATGATCAACGACCTGAAATGGCATCTCATCCAGGAAAAGATGGCGAAGAGCAACAATGTCAAAATCGAAGACCAAGACGTAGATGAATTTGCAAAGAAAGTGGCTTTGGCACAGTTTGCCCAATACGGAATGTCGAATGTTCCTGACGATGTCCTAAACGGTTACGTTGCCGATATGAAAAAGGATCAGAAGGCTATCAACAACATGCTGAACGGCGTAATGAACGAGAAGATCAATGCCATCATCAAATCGACAGCAAAATTGGAAGAAAAGAAGATTTCTCTTGAGGACTTCAACAAACTCCTTGAAACGAAGAAATAAGTTCCCGAACGAGACATAAAGAATTGATAAAGGTTTTTGGTTTACCCAAAAACCTTTATTCTCTAAATAAGAAAAACAGACATACCATGAAAGATGATTTCCGCGATTTCGCCATCAGGCACAGAGGATTGAACAGCATCGCATATGATGAGTACACATCCCAAATCAATGCTTCCTATATCTCACCCTCTATTCTGGAAGAACGTCAGCTGAATGTCACGCAAATGGACGTTTTTTCCCGCCTTATGATGGACCGAATCATCTTTCTCGGAACCGAGGTCGATGACTACAGTGCCAATGTCATCCAAGCTCAGTTGCTCTATCTGGACTCATCCGACCCTGGAAAAGACATCTCCATCTACATCAACTCTCCAGGAGGAAGCGTCTATGCAGGTCTGGGGATCTACGACACCATGCAATACATCTCCTCCGATGTATCCACCATCTGCACTGGCATGGCGGCATCAATGGCAGCCGTATTGCTAGTAGCCGGGGAGAAAGGAAAGCGCTCGGCATTGCAACATTCCCGCATCATGATACACCAACCAATGGGAGGTGCCAGGGGACAAGCTTCGGACATTGAAATCACAGCACGCGAGATTCTGAAATTGAAGAACGAACTCTACACAATCATATCCAATCATTCCGGACAACGATTGAGTCAAATTGAGAAGGATTCCGACCGAGACTACTGGATGACAGCAGAAGAAGCAAAAAAATACGGCATGATAGACCAAGTGCTGATTCGCGAAAAGAAAAAAAACACAAGCAAGAAGGATGTCTAAAAAATCACAAGGCGAAACCACAGACCGCTGTGCCTTCTGCGGACGCTCCCGTTCTGAAGTTCCTTTGTTACTTACTGGTCTGGGTGTCTCCATCTGCAGTGACTGCGTCAACGCAGCAAAAAAAATCGTTGACGAGAACAATGCCCCGACCTCGCAGAAAGAAGAGTTCGGATTATCGAAGAACACGCTACCCACACCGAAAGAATTGAAGACCTTTCTCGATGACTATGTCATCGGTCAGGACGAGGCGAAGAAATACCTTTCGGTTGCCGTATACAATCACTACAAACGACTTCTGCAAGAGAAGGACGACGTTGAGATTGAGAAATCGAACATTCTATTAGTCGGTTCGACCGGAACGGGAAAGACACTCCTTGCCCGTACGATTGCGCGCAAACTGAACGTCCCATTCACCATTGTGGATGCAACGGTACTGACAGAGGCCGGATATGTCGGAGAGGACATAGAAAGCATCCTCACCCGCCTGCTGCAAGTAGCAGACTATGACGTAGAAGCGGCGGAACGCGGCATCGTATTCATAGACGAAATAGACAAAATTGCGCGCAAAGGAGACAATCCATCCATTACACGTGATGTATCAGGAGAAGGAGTGCAACAAGGATTGCTAAAACTGCTTGAGGGATCGATTATAAATGTCCCACCACAAGGCGGCAGAAAACATCCCGAACAACGAATGATCGCTGTTAACACACAAAATATCCTATTCATCTGTGGCGGAGCCTTTGATGGAATTGAACGAAGAATCGCCTCCAGACTGAATACCCATGTGGTGGGATACGGCACATATGAGTCAAAAGGTGGCATTGACATGAACCATCTGCTGCAATACATCACGCCACAGGATTTACGTTCGTTTGGACTGATACCAGAAATCATTGGACGACTCCCTATCATTACGTATCTAAATCCACTGGACCGAGATGCCCTGCGGCGTATCCTAACAGAACCCAAAAATTCCATTATCAATCAATACATCAAATTGTTCAAGATGGATGGAATAAAACTGACCTTCGAAGATTCTGTCTTGGATTATATCGTTGACAAAGCTATCGAGTTCAAGTTAGGAGCCCGTGGATTACGTTCGATAGTTGAGACAATCGTCATGGATGACATGTTCAACAGTCCGTCCACCAAGCCCACAACCATCAACATCACGAAAGAAAAGGCGGAAAAGATGATTCTTCGGGCAAATCCAGCCCGTTTTGCCAATAACTAAAGTTTGGACGAATCCAAGCTGCCATTGGCATACTCTGTAATCACACCGCTGAATAGTCATCTGTAGTTCTTGGTGACGATGTTCGTAGGCTGAGTGCCATTCTCATACACAGAAAAATACAATCCGCCTGAAGACGATATATGGTCTTATAGCCATTGGCATTTTCATTATTCCCAAGATTAAAGGTACATCTGATTGCTCATTTATCGTCAGTTTCTATGCAAAGACAACTTTGTGAACGTACTGATGGTCTATCTGAGAGGCGTAAGTGCATCGATATTGATTCTGTACCTGATGCAGATTTTGGAGCACTATTGGTCAAACACAACGCTTCAATTCTTTGGACGCAACACCTTGACTATCTATTTGTGGAATATGATTCTGCCAACAATCTTTTCGTTTGTGGTATTGAAGGTTACCGGAAACGAAATCGTATTGGATAAATTCCACCTGGCACTGCGATCTTCCAATTCACATATACTGATTTCGATAACAGTGGCACCGACCCTCATTTCCGGAACGTTGATGACCCAATATAAGAAAAAGCACAGCGAAACTTTGCCGGCAAGATTATATAAAGTTTTTTTAGTAGGGAAGAAATCGGGGGGGCGAATGTAGGAAATCGCTTTCAGTCCCGTGAGTCGTTTCAGTCAAAAAAGAAATGTGATTCAAAGGATGATCAAGGCATAAGAAAAGTTTTGAGTAAATATTTTCCATAAAAAGAATGACAATACAAAAAAGCTTTATAAATTTGTTTTAAAGAGAACGTCAAGCCAAAACTCTATGCCAGAAAAAAAGATTGACCTTCATAAACCCTTGAAAAAATATTTTGGGTTCGACACCTTCAAAGGGAATCAAGAAGCGATCATACGGAACGTATTATCGCAGAATGATACATTTGTCTTAATGCCTACGGGGGGAGGGAAATCTTTATGCTATCAATTGCCTTCTCTCTTGATGGAGGGTACCGCAATTGTGGTTTCCCCCTTGATTGCCTTGATGAAAAATCAAGTAGATGCGATGCGCAGTTTCTCCGAGAAAGACGGTTTAGCCCATTTTATCAATTCATCGCTTTCGAAATCAGCTATAGAATCTGTGAAGGAAGACGTCATTTCCGGAAAAACAAAACTGCTCTACGTGGCGCCTGAGTCGTTGACAAAAGAAGAGAATATTCTATTCCTGAAAAGCATCAAAATCTCTTTCTATGCCATCGATGAAGCCCATTGCATATCAGAATGGGGTCATGACTTCAGACCTGAATACCGCCGCATCAGAACCAACATAAATGAAATCGGACAGGCTCCCATCATAGCCTTAACCGCTACAGCCACACCGAAGGTTCAGCATGATATCATCAAGAACCTAGAGATGACGAATGCAAAAATCTTCAAGTCGTCGTTTAACCGACCGAACCTATATTATGAAATCCGCCCCAAAACGAAAGACGTTGATAAAGACATCATCAAATTCATCAAGGCCAACGAAGGGAAGTCGGGTATCATTTATTGTCTTTCGCGTTCCAAAGTAGAAGAATTGGCGGAAACATTACATATTAATGGTATTTCCGCCTTACCTTATCATGCTGGAATGGACTCCGCAACACGCTCTACCAATCAAGATAAATTCCTAATGGAAGAAGCGTCGGTCATCGTTGCGACCATTGCATTCGGAATGGGGATAGACAAACCTGATGTACGGTTTGTAATACACTACGACATACCCAAATCGCTTGAGGGCTATTACCAAGAGACAGGCCGAGCAGGACGAGACGGAGGAGAAGGCGTATGTATTGCTTTTTACTCTCAAAAAGATCTGCAGAAGTTAGAGAAATTCATGCAAGGGAAGCCAATTGCGGAGCAAGAAATCGGACGTCAATTGTTATTTGAAACAGCATCCTATGCAGAATCATCGCTATGTCGTCGTAAATTCCTTCTACACTATTTCGGAGAAGAATATAACGAAGACAACTGCGGAAACTGCGACAATTGTAAAAATCCCAAAAAACAGGTGGAGGCAAAAGAAGAACTCACTACCATTCTAGAGTTAGTAGTCACACTTAAAGAAAAGTTCAAAGCAGAACATATCATCCAGATACTAAAAGGAGAAAGCAATGAAGATATAAAGGCACATGAACATGACCAATTGGATGCTTTCAATACTTTTCCTGATGAAGATAGCCGTTATTTGGACACAGTCATCCACCAAGCAATGATTGCTGGTTTCATTGAGAAAGACATTGAAAATTATGGATTACTGAAAATAACAGAAGCAGGAAAGAAATACCTAAAGAATCCGAAATCATTTAAGGTTACCAAATCCATTGAGTTTGACAATGAAGAAGATGACGAAGAAACGACTGCTCTAAAAGGAGGCGGAAGCGGTGCTGCAGATGAGGTATTGTTCTCTATGCTGAAAGATTTGCGACGCAAATTATCAAAGAATTTAAAGGTTCCCCCGTATGTCATATTCCAAGATCCTTCTTTGGAAGCCATGGCTACATCATATCCTATTACTATAGATGAATTACAAAACATTCCTGGTGTCGGGGCAGGAAAAGCCAAACGATATGGCGAGGAATTTGTAAAACTGATCAAATGTCATGTTGAAGAGAATGAAATAACCAGACCTGAGGATATACGTGTACGCTCTGTAGCCAACAAATCCAAACAGAAAATCGCTATTATACAGGCCATAGACCGTAAAATTCCATTAGATGAAATTGCGGAACAGCAGGATCTGGAAATTGAAGAACTATTGGATGAATTAGAAACCATTGTAGATTCTGGCACCAAAATTAACATAGACTATTTTATCTATGACATCATGGATGAAGATAGAGTAGAAGAAGTCTATGAATACTTTAAGGAAGCAGAAACTCCTAATCTGGAAGCAGCCATGGAAGAGTTAGGACCAGAAGAATATACGGAAGAAGAAATTCGTTTTGTACGAATTAAATTCCTATCAGAAATGGCAAACTAAAATAGCATAGTTCTTTCCCTAATATATAAAAGCGAAGGCTCCGGACTTATTGGTCTCGGAGCCTTCGTCTTTATTGTCTTTTGTTTCAGCCTATCGGCAGAAGCGGGATGTGTGGCATAACGTATAGCCCAGCATCACCTCCAGGGTTCCGGCG